>Ga0265797_10002489_pt1 | contig 30876 bp, 18 predicted proteins | sample P2T30metagenome_FD_192433 | JGI IMG/M metagenome (GOLD analysis project Ga0265797, IMG submission 192433) | Plant litter microbial communities from East Loma Ridge, Irvine, California - P2 T30 | ecosystem: Environmental > Terrestrial > Plant litter > Unclassified | place: USA: California... | reverse complement strand
CCTGGCGTGTGCGTCCCGCCGGTTCGGACGACTGGTCGGCGCCGCGCGCGTTCTCGATCACCGCCAAGTCGGCCGTCTTCGAGGTGCCGGACAATGCCACGCTCCGCGCGCGCATCCTGGCCCATGCCAGGCCACGTTCGCTGCCGCCGTCGTTCACGCCCTACGCCAGCTGGAGCGCGGCCAAGAAAACCGACCTGGAACCCTATTTGAGCCGCCTGGTCAATGAAGTCAAGCTGCAGGCCGGCGCGCTGCCCGACCTGGATGACGCGCGCTGGCCGGTCATGATCAAGTCACCGCTGACGGCGGCGATGGCAGCCCAGCAGAGCGAGATCGCGCACCGCGTCGACGAAGCGGCGCGCCAGCTGGAAGCGGCCGCCATCCTGTGGCGCTTGAAGCAGGACCCGGGCTACCGGCAGGAAGCCTTCAAGCGCGGCGACCAGCTGGCCGCGCTCAGTACCGCGGGGCCGACCAGCTACGCCAACCAGGACCAGGCAACACGCCAGATCGCATTGTCGCTGGTGCAGGCGGTCGACGTGCTGGACGGCGACCTGGACGCCGGCCGCAGGGCGAGGTGGCTGAAGATCGCGGGACTGCGCGCGGGAGAGATGTTCGCGAGCCTGGCCGGCGGACGCCTGGACCAGCAGCCCTACGATTCGCACGGCAGCACGCTGCAGGGCTACCTGGCGCTGCTGTCGACGCTGGCGCTGGGCGACCTGCCGGAGGCCCGGACCTGGTTCGACTTCACGTTCCGCGACCATGCCAGCATTCCGGAACCCTGGTCGGGCCAGGAAGGCGGCTACGCCAACGGCACCGCCTATGCCGAATACACGGCCGGCTACATGGTCGAGCTGTGGGACCCGATCCTGCAGGCGACCGGCGTGAACATGTACGTCAAGCCCTGGACCGTAGGCTTCCTCGATTTCCTGATCGAGTTCGTCCCGCCGGGCGCGCCGGTGCATGCCTTCGGCGATGCTTCCGAGACCAGGCCGGACATGCGCGTGATGCGCGCGCTGGCAAGCCGCATGGTCTCGCCCCAGGCTGCCTGGTACGCCAGCCGGCTGACGGCCACCGAGGATGCGCTGTCGGTGCTCGAGGCCCCTTACCCGATGCCAGTGGGCGCGACCAGACGCAGGATACCGCCGTCGGACTCGGCCTGGTTCCCGAGCATCGGCTGGGTCGCGATGCACCGCGACATCGGTTCAAGCACGGACACGGCGTTCTACTTCAAGTCCAGCCCCTTCGGCTCCTTCAACCACAGCCACGGCGACCAGAACGGCATGCTCTTGAGCGTGGCCGGCCAGCCGCTGCTGGCCAAGGCCGGCTGGTACGACTGGTACGGCTCGCCCCTGTGGACCGACTGGTACCGCCAGACCCGGTCCCAGAACGCCATCACCTTCGACGGCGGCAAGGGCCAGCTGGTGGACGGCTACCGCGAACAGATGCAGCGTAACGGCCGCATCACGGCCTTCTCCGCCAAGCCCGACTACGACTACGCGGAAGGCGACGCCACGCCGGCCTATGGCGGCCAGTTGAGCATGGCGCGGCGCCAGGTCGCCTACCTGCACGGCCCGGGCGCGATCGTGGTGCGCGACCGCCTGTCGGCATCGGTCCCGCACACCTACGAGTTCAACGTCCACGCGCCGGCCGTCATGAAGATCGAGAGCCCGTCGAGCGTGAAGATCGCGGCGGGCAGCCAGTCCCTGTGCCTGCGCGACCTGAACGGCAACGCCCCGTTCGCGAAGTGGAGCGGGCCGCGGCCCAGGAAGGGCGTGACCGAAGACCACGGCGCCTTCTACCTGAAGGGCGAGGGCGGGGCGGTGGCGGAATTCCTGGTGCTGCTGGACGTCGGCTGCAAGCGGCCGCGCGTCACGGTCGGCAAGGCGGACGGGCGGCGCACCGTCAAGGTCGCCGGACAGGCCTTCGAATTCGACTGAGGTGCCGTGTCAAATGTGCCGTGTCAGATGCGGTCCAGCGGCAATGCCAGCAAAAACCTCGTGTTCGACCCTTTGCTCTCGACGGTCACGCTGCCGCCGTGCTGTTCCGCCACGGTGCGCACGTAGGGCAGGCCGATGCCCCATCCCGCGATCCCGCGCCCGATGTCGGTGCGCGAGCGCCGGAACAGCTGGAAGATGGCTTCGGTCTGGTCTTCGGGAATCGGCGGCCCCGAATTGGTGACGGCGATGAGCGCATAGCCATCCGCGGCCTCGACCGAAATGTCGATCGGTGTATCCTTGTGGCTGTACTTGACCGCGTTGTTGAGCAGGTTTTCGATCGCACGGCGGATCGCCACCGCATGCCACTGTCCGCTTATCGGCTGGCCGTGCAGGCGGATGTCGCGGCCCGACGACAGGGCGACGATGGAGACCGCTTCGGCCGCCAGTTCGTACAATGCCGTATCGCTGACGTCGAGCATCGACGGGCCGGCATTGAACACCATCATGTCGAGCAGGTCGGTGATCATGGCCGCGAGCCTGCCATGCTGGCGCATGGCGATCTCCGCCATGTGCCGCACGCGCGCCAGGTCCTGCGTCTTGTGGATCAGGCTGACGGCGGTCGTCGCCGCTGCGAGCGGGGTGCGCAGGTCATGCGTCAGGGCGCAGAAGAACTGTTCGCGGATCTGCACTTGCGATACCGAGAATCCCGTCAGCGATTCCCGCAGCGCGACATCGATCGCGTGGTTGAGGCGTCCCACTTCGTCGAGCGTCAGGACAACGCCGGCCCGGTGCCAGATATCGACGAGGGCGGAGCGGAACAGCTGGAATTCATGCACGATGGATCCGGCATTGAAACGCGTCACGCGCGCCCGCTGGCCGCCGTGTTCGGCCGCGATGATGGCATGGTCGTAATCCACGGCTTCGCCAAGCACGCTCAATACCAGGTGTTCGTAGAATTCGGGCAGGGTGTTGACCAGTGCCGGCAGCGGTATGCTGCAGGCGTAGGGGATGTGTTTTTTGACCTGGGCAAGCCAACTTGCGAGTACCTCATCCTTCATGGACAGCAGGAGAGCAAAGCGCGGAGAGCCTTGTGTCAACATGATCGTCTCCCGATCGACTGCCGTGCTGGTGAGTCTATACACCGTGGCTTGGCGTCAGTCTTGTTTAGATGAGTTATTGTCTTATTATAAATTAGGGTTTTTCCTAATCCTATAAGACTATTCGTAAATACGCAGTAGGAAAATTCCTAATGAATGCAGATTAGATACGTCTCGATAGAAATTCTCATTTTCCGCTGACGCTTTTCGATTCTCGTTGCACAAGGGTGGTATCAACGACAGCCATGAGGACTTCCCTTGTTCAAGACGCTACAAAAGACGACACTCGCGCTGGCCGTGCTGGCCAGCCTGGCGCTGCCTGCCGCAGCCCAGACCGATGCACGCGCCGACTACCAGTTGCCGGCCGCACCCCTGGAACGCACCCTGCTGGCGATCGCCGCCGACAGCGGCGTGCCGATCGCCTATGACCCGGCCCTGCTGGGCGGCGCCCGCGCGGCGCCGGTCGTGGGCCGCTACAGCCCGGCCGAAGCCATCGCCCGCGCCCTGGAAGGCAGCGGCTTCGAGCTGGCCGCCAGGCCGGGCGGGGCGCTGACGATCCGCCGCGCGGCGCCGAAGCTTGCGCCGGCCCTGCCGCTGAAGCGCACCAGCCTGGCCGCGCCGGGCCCGAATACTGCGCCCGCCGCCGCGCCGGTCGCCGCGTTTGCCGCAGAAGCCGCAGCGGCGCCGGCCGTCGCGACCGTGACCGTGAGCGGCGTCCGCCGCGGCCACGATACGGCGGACGAGGATCCGCGCCGCACCCCGACCTCGGCCTACCGCGTCGGCGGCGAGCAGTTCGAGCAGCAGAACATCAATTCGATCGAGGGCTTGCAGCAGCTGGTGCCGGGCCTGAATGTGCAGAGCACGGATCCGGCTGACACCCAGATCACGATCCGCGGGGTCGGGGATGGCGGCGGCCAGACCAGCGGCGAACAGAATATCGGCATGCCGAGCAGCGTGGCGATCTACGTCGACGGCGTCTACCTGGCGCGGCCTGGGATGCTCTCAAGCCTCGGGGACATCGCCTGGGCGGACGTGCTGAGCGGCGCCCAGGGCACGATGTTCGGCGCCAACGCCACCGGCGGCGTGCTGGACATCCATACCAGGGAGCCGACCTTCGTGCCGGAAGCGTCGATCTCGGCGTCGGTCGGCCAGCATGACTACGAGCGGGTGCTGGCGGTGCTGTCCGGCCCGCTGTCGCAGGACTGGGCCGGCCGCCTGAATCTCATCAGCAGCGGCAGCGACGGCGCCGTCACGAATATCCGCAACGGCCACCGGCTCAACGGCGCGCGCTCGAACGGGGGCCGCGGCCAGCTGCTGTACCGCGACGGCGAGCGCTTCAGGCTGCGCCTGTCCGCCGACTACAACAATAGCAATGGCGAGCCGACGCCGGTGCTCGTCGCCACGCACGCCGTGAACGGCAACGACACCTACCTGGCGCGCTCGCGGGCGATCGGCAACAAGGTGGTGTTCGGCCCGAACGTGGACCTGGACGACGAGAGCCACCAGCACATCGTGCAGGGCGGCGCCTCGGCGCTGGCCGAATGGCGCTTCGACAGCGGCTGGCGTGCGCGTTCGGTCACGGCCTACCGCTACTTCCATGCCGCGCCGTCGCTGGCGGACTACCAGTCGGTGCGGATTTATTCGGACAGCGGCTTCCAGCAGCATGACCGCAGCTGGTCCCAGGAACTGCGCGTGGATTCGCCCACGGGCGGCGTCGTCGACTATGCCTTCGGCCTGAGCTACCTGGGCCAGAAGCTGGCGATCCAGGCCCATACGCGCTATGCGGACACCACGGTGCCGGATACGTGGCTGGGCACCGCCACCGGCGTCTCGCGCAAGCTGGACGTGATCCGCCTCGGCCTGCTGCGCGACCGCTCGCTGTCTCCTTTCGTGCAGGGCACCTTGCACGTCGCCGACGACATCGACCTCACGGCCGGGGCGCGCCTGAACCACGACGAGCGGGGCGGCAGCTTCATCCGCTACAACCGCTCGCCGTTCAACTCCGGCTACCTGCGGACGACCAACAACCTGCCGTCCGGCACCCTGGCCGCCACCTGGCGGGCGGCGCCAGGGCTGTCGGCCTATGCGGCCGCGTCCTACGGCGAAAAGTCCGGCGGCCTGAACATCTCGTCGGGCGCGGCGGCGCAGGCGGGGCTGGATTCGCTGATCATCAAGCCGGAACGCACCGCAAGCGCGGAACTGGGCGTCAAGCTCGACGCCGACGACAAGCGCCTGAACCTCAAGGCGGACCTGTTCGTGACGCAGGTGCGTGACTTCCAGACCCAGGGCTACGATCCGGTCGACCAGCAGGTGTACCTGCTCAATGCCGGCAGCTACATCTCGCGCGGCGCGGAGGCGGCCGTGCACTGGGCGCCCACTCGTAACTGGCAGTTCGACGCCGCGACCGTGTTCAACGACACCTATTACACGGACTACACCGAAGCGCGCTGCCCGCCGGAGGTGCTGCTGGCGCCGAACCCGCCCAAGTCCTGCGACCTGACCGGCGGACGCGTGTTCAACGCGCCGCGCGTGACGTCCAACGCGAGCGCGCGCTACGAGTGGACGACCTCGAGTGGCCTGAAGAACTTCATCGCCGGCCGCTACGCCTGGCGCAGCTGGATGTACGGCACCGTCGACGATTCGCGCTTCTCGCGCGTGCCGGGCTATGGCCTGGCGGCGTTCTCGGTGGGCACTTCGGGCAAGACCGCCGGGGGTGAGTGGAGCGCGTCCGTATGGCTGAACAATGCATTCGACAAGACTTACTACAAGCGTCTCGTGAACAACGAATACGGCTCGGTGACCGGCTACCTGGGCGATCGGCGTACACTGGGCGTCACGCTGGGCTATCGCTACTGAACGCTATCAAGCGCAACTGAGACAAGGACCGACATGATCCGCAGAGACTTCATCCTTGGCGCGCTGGCGGCCCTCGCCGCCGTGCCCGCCATCGCCGCCCCGCAAGCCGGTGCGCGCCGTCCCAACATCATCTTCATCCTGGCCGACGACATGGGCTACGGCGACGCGTCCATCTACGGCCAGCGCAAGATCACCACGCCGAACATCGACCGCCTGGCCAGGAGCGGCATGTTGTTCACCCAGGGCTATGCCGGCGCACCGGTATGCGGCCCCTCGCGCTGCGCGCTGATGACCGGCCAGCACACCGGTCACGGCCGCATCCGCGACAATACCTCGATCGGCGGCGGCAAGCTGGGTACCAAGTGGGGCGGCACGCAGGTCTGGCGCCGTCCGAACCTGCTGCCGGAAGACCGCACGGTGGCGCAGTACCTGCAGGCGGCCGGCTACCGCACCGGCCTGATGGGCAAATGGCACCTGGACGGCTTCGAATCCAGGGCCACGCCGCCCAAATTCGGTTTCGACGAATTCAAGGGCTGGCTGATCCAGCATGAGAGCACGCAGGGCTACTGGCCGGCGCAGCGCGTCCATGGCGACAAGCTGGTCGACATTCCCGAAAACGCGGGCGGCAAGCATGGCCGCTACGAGCCTTTCATGGTGACCGAGGACTCGATCAACTTCATCGAGCGCCACAAGAACGCGCCGTTCTTCCTGTACACCGCATACAACAGCCCGCACTCGCCGTACACGGCGCCGGACTTCGGACCGTATGCGGACCGGGAGGGCTGGGCCGACGACGAAAAGACCTACGCCGCCATGATCCACTTCCTCGACCAGGGCATCGGGCGCCTGCTCGACAAGATCGCCGGCGCGGGCCTGGACCAGGACACGGTGATCTTCTTCGCCTCGGATAATGGCCCGCGCTCGGAACCGACGGCGCAGCAGACCCGGGTGGCGGACTTCTTCGATTCCAACGGCGGCCTGACCGGCTACAAGCGCGACATGTATGAAGGCGGCATCCGCGATCCGTGGATCGTGCGCTGGCCAGGGAAGATCCCGGCCGGCGCCGTCAGCGACGTGCCGGTCTATTTCCCGGACTTCCTGCCGACCGCGCTCGACCTGGCCGGGGCGCCGGTGCAAAAGTCGGATGGCGTGAGCCTCAAAGCCGTGCTGGCCGACCCGCAGCGCAAACTGCCTGAGCGTTTCCTGTACTGGGAATACTACGACCCCGAGTTCCGCCAGGCGGTCCGCTGGGGCAAGTGGAAGGCGGTGCGCCTGAAGCGCAACGGCCCGCTGGAACTCTACGACCTGTCGGCCGACCCGAAGGAAAGCAGGAACCTGGCGGCGCAGCATCCGGACGTGGTCGCGAAGATGGCGGAGGCCATGGCGCGCGAACACGTGGCCTCGATCGAATACCCGGACCCGGCGCCGGGTGCGCCAGCGAAGCCCGGCAAGGGCTAGGTCAGGGCAGCGGCCGCGCGCAGCGGAACCCAATGTTCGACGCCGCGCTGTCCGGCGTGTTCATGGTGCGCGCCGCCGGCCGGTAGCGGTTGCAGTAGGACGCGTGGCACAGGAAGGAGCCGCCCTTCATCACGCGCGCGCCGCCGGTGGCCGGTCCCTGCGGATCGCGGCTGGGCGCCGCCGTGAAATCGACGCCCCAAAAGTCCATGCACCATTCCCAGGTGTCGCCGGTCACCGAATACAGGCCATGGCCGTTCGGCGGAAAGGCGTCGACCGGGCAGGTCGCGGCAAAGCCGTCGTCCCCGGTGTTCAGGTCCGGAAATTCGCCCTGCCAGACATTGCACATGTGCCGTCCCTGTGGGGTGAGTTCGTCGCCCCAGGGGTAGAGCTTCTGTTCGAGGCCACCGCGCGCGGCGTATTCCCACTGCGCCTCGGTTGGCAGCGTGCCGCCGCTCCAGGCCGCGTAGGCCATGGCGTCGTTCCAGGACACGTGGACCACCGGATGGGTCATGCGTTCGGCTATGTTCGAGCCCGGGCCTTCCGGTGCGCGCCAGCACGCGTCCTGCACCAGGCACCACCAGGGCGCCGCGGCCAGCGTGTCGATGACCAGTTCGTCGTAGCGCTCTTGCGGCACCTGGCCCTGGAACACGAAGGAATTGCCGAAGCGTTCGGCCTCGGTTACGTAGCCGGTCGCGGCCACGAAGGCGGCGAAATCGGCGTTGGTGACCGGACAGGCGTCGATCGCATATGGCGACAGGGCGACCGGCCGCACCGGACCTTCGCCGTCGCCGTGGTTGGCGCGTGCATAATCGGTGCCCATCAGGAAGCTGACGGCGGGGAAGGCGACGGCGGGGCGCGTATGCGGGGCGCTTGCCGGCGTTACGGCTGGTAAAGACGGGGAAGGGGAGGTTTCGCTATGCGCGCGCGAGGCGGCGCAACAGGGTTTGCGCTTCGTTTCCGCAGTAGTCATTGAAAGATTCAGGTCAGGACGGTGAGGAAGCTGCCGTAACGCTCGATCTTCACAGGCAGCGCTTCCGACAGCTGGTGCAGGCTGCGGTCCAGGTCGGCCAGCCGGAACACGCCGCTGACGCTGCGCCCGGCCGCCGCGCCGCCCGCGCGCAGCACACCGGCGTGGTAGCGCCCGAAGGCGTCGAGCAGGTCGGGCAGGGGAAGCCGGTCGGCCACCAGCATACCATGGGTCCAGGCGGTGGCCGCGGTAAAGGACAGCGAGGAGGGACGGGTGCCGCCGGCATCGACCTGGATGGTCTGCCCGGCGTCCAGGCGACGCGGCGCGCCGCCGGCCGGATGCAGGGTGGCCTCGCCCCCTGCCACCGCCAGCACAGTGCGTTGCCCGAAGCGGCCGGCCGCGAGCCGCGCGCCCTCGGTGACGATGGTGGCCCCGCCGGCGGCCAGCGCCAGCGGACCGCGTGCCCGTACCATCAGCTGGCCCTGGCGCAGGTGCAGGCGCGGCATGGCGCGATCGGCGCCGAGGTCGATACGCGTGGCGGCGTCGAAGCGCAGCGGGCTGCCGTCGGCCAGCACGCCTTCGCCGCGTTCGCCCACGTTGCTGCGCCAGTCGGCGTCCAGGCCCAGCGCATGGATGCCGCGCAGGCCGCCCCAGCCTGTGAGCGCGAAGGCGCCCAAGGCGAAGCCGGCACGCAGCGCGCGGCGCCGGTCCTGCACGGGGGTGCGCAGCGCTTGCGCGATAGCGGCCGCATCCGCGGCGCCGTGGCCGCCCATGCGCCCGAGGCGGCGTTGCAGTGCGGCCCAGGCCGCGGCATGGTCGGGCGCCGCATGCCAGGCGGCGAAGGCGCGCAGCTCGCCAGGCTCCGGGACGGCGCCGCGCAGCCGCACCTCCCAATCGATCGCTTCGCGTTCGGCGGCGGGGCGCGCGGCGCTCATGCGGCTGCCCAGCACGCGTCCAGCGCCTGGGCCACGTACTTGCGCACCATGCTGCTTGATACACCCAGCCGCGCGGCGATCTCGGCGTAGCCCAGGCCTTCGTACTGGCTGAGCAGGAAGGCTTCGCGTGCCCGCGCGCTCAGGCGGCGCAGGGCGGCATCGATGCGCACCAGTTCCTCCACCGCCAGGTACAACTCCTCGGGCGACGCGTCGTGGCACTCGGGCTGGCGCGCCAGCTGTTCCAGGTAATGGCGCTCGAGGTCGCGCCGGCGCCAGAATTCGAAGGTCAGGCGGCGCGCGATCGTGGTCAGCAGCGCGCGCGGCTGGCGGATACGCTCGAATTCCTCGATGGCCGCCAGCTCGGTAAAGGCCGACGATGCCAGGTCCTCGGCATCGTTGCGGCAGCCGACCAGGCGATGCATGCAGCCCGCCAGCCAGCCGTAGCTGCGGCGGAATTCGGTGGACAGGAACTGCTGGCGCAACGCCGGCATGGGCCGGTGGCGCGGGGTAATGAGGGCGGAATCCATATCGGTGGCTTGCTCTACAGCGCAGGCTCCGACTATAGATGGGCTATCCGCCGAAGGGAAGGAAGCATTTCGACTTTGCTTCGTCGAATTCCACGCTTGGCCAATGCCGGCGGACGATCCTGACCGTATCGCGGGTCGGCCCCCACGCCGTGTAAGCCACGGCCGCGGCCAGCCGCCCGGCCAGGCGATCGGCGAGCAGTCCGGGCGGGACGGTTTTTAATATGCCGTCCTCGATGTACGCCACCGCCGGTCCGACCTGGTCGAGGCAGCTGACCGCCAGGTGCAGGGTCGCGTCAATGCCGGGGTAGCGCATGGTATCGGCAAAGTCTTGCTGGATGGTCCGCACCAGCAGGTCCAGGTCGAGGTGGGCGAAGCGCAGCCTGCCCTGGAACTCGTTCGGGACATTGGTCCTGTCCTCGATGCCGGGATAGGGTTTACCGGGCAATTCGCCCGCCAGCGGCCCGGCGCCATGGCGTGTGAGATAGGCGCGCGTGATATAGGTGACATCGAGCGCCTCGATGCCGGCCTCGCCTGCGACCTCGAGCGCGTTGCGGATGCCGGTGTGCGAGCGCGTCACGTAGGGGAAGGCGCCGCGGTCCTGGTCCAGCAGCAGGCCTTGCGCGCCTTCGAACACGAGCTGCGCGTAATCCGTCAGCATCGCTGGCCGCGCCACCTGCGTCATGCGGCGGAACTGCATGGCGGCATGGACGAAGGATTGCAGGGCGCCATCGCTGGCCAGCCATCCGGCGCACTGGGCGTCGAGGGAAGCGATGCCGAGATCGGCCAGGCGCCGCGGCACGTAGCGGTCGCGGATCGTGGCCAGGCGATGCAGCAGGTAGCCGGCGCCCTGGCGCAGGTCGGCCACGGTGAGCGCGAAATCCGGGTCGAGCTGGCGCTCGACGGTTTCGCCGAAACCCATCCCGCAGCTGCCGTGGCGGGCCTGGCCGCGGTGGCGCTCGAGCGCCTGGTTGAGCAGGATGTCGTACAGGGTCGAGACCGGCGCGCGGTCGTCGACGAACACCGGCGGCAGCACCGCCAGGCCGGCCCCCTCGAGCTGCGCGGCTTCCTTCAGGAACAGCGCGGGATGGCAGACGAAGTGGCGCGAGAGGTAGGTGGCGGCACCAAGCAGGGTGCCGCTGCCGAAGTGGGAGAACACGTGGCGCAGGCCGGCCGGCGTGGTGACCGTGTGGCCGGCCTGCGCGCCGCCATTGAAGCGCACCACGATCCCGTCGGGGCCGGCCGGGGCGATATGGTAGTCGGTCATCAGGCCCTTGCCTTCGTCGCCGTAGTTGGCGCCGATGACAGCTGTTGCGCTTCGTTTCATGATCCGCCTCCTAGAATCGCACCAGGCCGAACAGCGAACGCGCGGGCTTGGCGGGCAGGGTGCCCAGCGCGTGCGCGACCACGCTTGACGTGTCGCCGGACCAGCTTTGCGCCACCGTCTCGCGGTCACGGCCCTCGTTGACCTCGATCGCCGAGACCACGACTTCGGCCAGGCGGCGGTAGTCCTTCAGGCGCAGCACGCGCTGGCCGAGCAGCTTGTGCCACCTGTCGAGCACCCGCGGCAGGTGGGCGCGGGCGTGGCTGCCTTCCTCGACCACGACGTGGAACACGTGGTACATGCGCGAGACCAGGGTCAGGAGTTCGCCCGTGGACAGGTCGCGCTGCAGCGAATCGCCGAAGATCTCCTGCGCGTGCCTGGCCAGCAGTTCCGGCGGCGGTTCCTCGTCGCCGACGGTGAACAGGTAGCCCTTCTTGCCGCGCTTTTCGAAGCAGTCGATCTGGGTGTGCTGGGCGGCGAAGTACCAGGGCAGGTGGTAGCCCTCGTGGTTGTTGCCGCCGCCGCCTTTTTCGAGCCAGATCATCTTGAGCTGCTCGGCGATGCGGATGTCGGCTTCGAACTGCGTGACCTGCAGCGGCGCGTCGTCGCACCAGGAATCGCCGATGCCGCAGGCCAGGATGTGCGGGTCGGACACGGGTTTACGCTTCAGGATTTCATCGACCAGCGTGCCCAGGCCTTCGCGCGCCATCGCATCGGCGATGATGCCCATCGAGCCGGTCACGTCCAGGCCGATGATGATCGCATTCGATTCGGGATTGACCAGCGAGTCGCGCGATTCGCGCGTCACCCGGTACGGGTTCAAGGTCGGATGCAGGCCCATTGACGTGAAGATGTCCTCGGTGCGTTTGCCGACCGTCCCGCTTGAAGCCCGTTTCCAGTCGTCCGCGTCCCAGCGTGCTGTACCCATGATGTTCTCCTTAACGGTAGATATCGCTTTGCGTGAGCGGCAGTTCGGCGAAGCGACGTGCGCCGAAGCTGTCGTGAAGGACCCGGGTGCGCCAGGTCCGGTATTCGCCGATCGGATCGTCCGTCGCAGGCAGGCGCAGCCAGTCGATCATGGCTGGCGGTGCGTCGCTTTCCCGCGCCAGGCGGCTGCCGGTGATGTCGCCCAGCAGCTCGCGGCCGATGGCGCGCACCAGTTCGAGGTCGATGCGGATGTCGGCGCGCCGGCTGACGAGCAGGTCGTGCGGCGCCCACTCGAGCGTGGCGGCCGGCGCCGCGACCATCGGTTCGCCGATCCGGGCCGCGTACCACCATCCGCCCAGGATGGCCACGCTGTGCTGCGTCGGCGAGATGAAGCAGGTGTCCGGCGACAGGGCGTTGTGCGTGATGCCCGCATGCTGGAAATAGCAGCACAGGTTCAATAGCGAACTCACGATCCAGGCCACGTGGCGCGGATCCAGGCGTCCGTGGAAGTGTTCAAACACGTCGCGCAACAGGAGCAGGCCGGGCGTCTTTTTCATGACGATCACGTACGCGTCCTCGGTCTGCAGCGAGCCCGCGAAAGGGTAGGCCGGCAGGAGGCCGGCGACTTGCGTGCGCATCCGGTCGTCGGCGAAGCGCAGGCCCTGGATCATGCGTTCGGCATGCCGGACCAGGTCGGCATGATCGCGCTCGACCACGAAGGCGGCCACGCTGCCGGCCACGTACAGGCTGCCCAGCTCGAAGCGGCGGCGGCGCAGGTAGTTGATTTCGTAGGCCTTGCCGTCGCTTGCAGCGACCCTCAAGGTGCCCGGTCCCGGCCAGTCGCCAAGGGCGATCCGCTGTTCCGCTTGCTCATAGATGCGCTGGATATGCTGGAACACGGCCAGCGCGCCCGGATCGCCGCTGCGGTCCGGATGCCATTTCATCGCGAGCAGGCGATAGGCCTTCTTGATGTCAACCAGGCTGCCCTTGAACAGGCGTTCGGGCCGGTCCTCGGGCATGGCCAGCAAGACGGCGGCGGACAGGGTTGCGAAGTCGGTGCTCATGCGTGTTTCCTCCATCGATGCGAGTATCCTAGCACGTTTATCGTAAAATGCAATAAACAACTAACACACCAAGTTCTAATTCTTTATTGCAACTAACCCGAGCTATCGTATGATTCCTATGTTAATCGCAACTGACGAGTATCATGAACCGGTACGAAGATCCGCTGGCCTCGGTCGATGTGGCGCTGTTCACTATCCAGGACGGGCGCCTGTCGCTGCTGCTGGCGACGCGCAAGAACCAGGACGAGCCGTATTTCGGGGCGCCGGCGCTGCCGGGCGGCGTCATCCACACGGACGAGGACGAGGATGCGCAGGACGCGGCGCGGCGCGTGGTGCGCACCAAGCTCGGTTTCGACCCGCCCTACCTGGAGCAGCTGTACACCTTCTCGGGCCGGCTGCGCGACCCGCGCCGCTGGTCGCTGTCGGTCGCCTACTATTCGCTGGTGCCCGAGCAGGTGCTGGAAGAGACGAGTATCGAGGGGCTGGAATTCGTCCCGGCGGACAGCATCCCGCAACTGCCCTTCGACCACAACGCCATCGCCGAGATGGCGATCCGGCGCCTGCGCGGCAAGTCGACGTATTCGTCGCTGCTGACCTTCCTGCTGCCGGCGCAATTCACGATTCCCGAACTGCACGCGGTGTACGAGCAGGTGACCGGCTCGGCGACGAATATCGCAGCCTTCCGCAAGAAGGTGCTGGACGAGGACATGATCGAGCCGACCGGCCAGCGCCGCAAGGGCGGCCAGCACCGGGCACCGGACCTGTACCGGCGCAAGGGGGCTGGGCTGCAGGAACTGAAGCGGACGATTTAGCGTAACGCCCGCCTACCGTGCGCCTTGCCGGCAACGGCCATGCAATCCTGCCTCTCCCAACATTACGAATGGAACTAGCGTGAGCACGACCCCAGCCGACAAGAGCACCCCCTGGTGGCGCCAAGCCATCATCTACCAGGTCTACCCGCGTAGCTACCTCGACACCAATGGCGACGGCGTCGGCGACCTGGCCGGCATCACCGACAAGCTCGACTACATCGCCGGCCTGGGCGTGGACATCGTCTGGCTCTCGCCCTTCTTCAAGTCGCCGATGAAGGACTTCGGCTACGACATCTCGGACTACTGCGACGTCGACCCGTTGTTCGGCAGCCTGGCCGATTTCGACGCGCTGGTCGACAAGGCCCACCGCCTGGGCTTGAAGATCATGATCGACCAGGTACTGTCGCACACGGCGGACGCCCATCCGTGGTTCGTCGAGAGCCGTTCAAACCGCGACAACCCGAAGGCCGACTGGTACGTCTGGTCCGATCCGCGTCCGGACGGCAATCCGCCCAACAACTGGCTGTCCGTGTTCGGCGGCTCCTCGTGGCAGTGGGATACCCGGCGCCGCCAGTACTACCTGCACAACTTCCTGGCCAGCCAGCCGGACCTGAATTTCCACAATCCCGAGGTGCAGCAGGCCCAGCTCGACGGCTTGCGCTTCTGGCTCGAGCGTGGGGTGGACGGCGTGCGCCTGGACGCCTGCAACTTCCATTTCCACGACCCCCAGCTGCGCAGCAATCCCCCGGCGACGAAGGTCGACAACATGATGGCCACCGACGTCAACCCCTATGGCATGCAGGCCCACCTGTACGACAAGACCCAGCCCGAGAATCTGGCCTACCTGAAACGGATGCGCGCGCTGCTCGACGAATACGGCGCGATCTCGATCGGCGAAGTCGGGGCCGACGATTCCCTGGCCGTGATGGCGGACTACACCTCGAACGGCGACAAGCTGCACATGGCCTACAGCTTCAACCTGCTCACGCCGGATTTCACGGCGGCGCACATCCGCCAGCAGGTCGAGGAGTTCGAGGCGAGGGTGCAGGATGGCTGGGCCTCGTGGCCGGTCGGGAACCACGACAGCGTGCGCGTGATGACGCGCTGGGGCGGAGAAAACGCCGCGCCGGCCCTGGCCAGGCTGGTGCTGGCGATGCAGCTGTCGCTGAAGGGCACGCCCTGCCTGTACCAGGGCGACGAGCTGGCGCTGCCGGAAGCGGACGTGCCGTTTGAACTGCTGCAGGACCCCTACGGCATCGCCTTCTGGCCCGAATTCAAGGGCCGCGACGGCTGCCGCACGCCGATGCCGTGGATTGCCGATGCCGCGAACGCCGGCTTCACCAGTGGCACGCCCTGGTTGCCGGTACCCGCGCCCCACGTGGCCGCAGCAGTGTCCAGGCAGGAGCAGGATCAGGATTCGCCGCTGAACTTCGCGCGCCGCATCATCGCCTGGCGCAAAAGCCAGCCGCAGCTCACGCGCGGCGACATCGCCTTCTTCGACGCGCCCGAGCCGGTGCTGGCGCTGCGCCGCAGTCTGGCAGGCATGCCTGGCGTGCTGGCCACGTTCAACCTGTCGGATAAAGCGGTGGAATTCGACTGGCCTGAGGCGGCCGATGCGCAAGACCTGGACGGCCACGGTTTGCCGGGCCGCCGCAAGGGGACGAAGGTAGAGTTGCCGCCCTACGGCGCCTGGTTCGGCACCGTCAAGGCGGCCTGATTACCCCTGGCCCTGCTGCGCGCGGCGGTCGGTACCGCGGCGCGTGGTCGGCACGGCCAGGTTGACCGGCTGCGCCTGCCAGATCTCCCTGGCATATTCGGCGATCGTGCGGTCGGACGAGAAGCCGCCCATGCCGGCCACGTTCAGGATCGCCTTGCGGGTCCATGCCTCGGGCTGGCGGTACAGGCGGTCGACTTCAATCTGGGTGGCGACGTAGCTCGCGTAGTCGGCCAGTAGCAGGTAGTGGTCGCCCCATTGCACCAGTGCGTCGTAGATGCCCTGGAAGCGGTTCTTCTCGTCCGGTGAGAAGGCGCCGTCGCGGATCTGTTCCAGCACGGTCTTCAGTTCCGCATCCTGCTCGACGATCCGGCCCGGCTGGTAGCCCTGGGCGCGCAGGGCATCGACTTCCTCGGTGGTGTTCCCGAAGATGAAGATATTCTCCGCGCCCACGCTTTCGCGCATCTCGACGTTGGCGCCGTCCAGCGTGCCGATGGTCAGCGCGCCGTTCAGGGCGAACTTCATGTTGCCGGTGCCCGAGGCTTCGGTGCCGGCCGTGGAGATCTGTTCCGACAGGTCCGCCGCCGGCATGATGATCTCGGCCAGGCTGACGCTGTAGTTCGGGATGAACACGACCTTCAGCTTGTCGCCCACGCGCGGATCGTTGTTGATCGTGGTGGCGACGTCGTTGATCAGCTTGATGATCTGCTTGGCCATGTGATACGCCGACGCCGCCTTGCCGGCAAACACCACGGTGCGCGGCACCCAGTCGGCGTCCGGATTGGCGACGATGCGGTTGTAGCGGGTGATCACGTGCAGCACGTTGAGCAGCTGGCGCTTGTACTCGTGGATGCGCTTGACCTGCACGTCGAACAGCGAGGTCGGATCGAGCGTGAGGCCCAGGTGATCATTCACCCATTTCGCCAGGCGCTGCTTGTTGACCAGCTTGGCCGCGCGGAACTGCAGGCCGAACACGGGGTCGTCGACCGCGTCGCGCAGGCGCGCGAGCTGGTCGAGGTGGCGCCGCCAGTCGCGGCCGATGCGCTCGTCGATCAGTTCCGACAGCGCCGGGTTGGCCTGCGACAGCCAGCGCCGCGGCGTGATGCCGTTGGTCTTGTTGTTGAAGCGCTCCGGATACATCATCGCGAAGTCGGCGAAAATCGACTGCGTCATCAGGTCCGAGTGCAGGGCCGAGACGCCGTTGACCTTGTGGCTGGCCACGACCGCCAGGTAAGCCATGCGCACGCGCCGTTCGCCGTTCTCGTCGATCAGCGACACGCGGCGCATCAGCTCGATGTCCGAGCCGTGTTCGGCCGTGATGCTGTCGATGAAGGCCTTGTTGATGTCGAAGATGATCTGCAGGTGGCGCGGCAGGATGTGGCCCAGCATGGCGACCGGCCAGGTTTCCAGCGCTTCCTGCATCAGCGTGTGATTGGTGTACGAGAACACCTTTTGCGTGATCGCCCAGGCGCGCGCGAAGGCAAGTCCTTGCTCGTCGATCAGGATGCGCATCAGTTCCGGAATCGCCAGCACCGGGTGGGTGTCGTTCAGGTGGATGGCAACATGATCCGGCAGTTGGTCGAAGTCGCTGTGCCTGGCCAGGAAGCGCTGGACGATGTCCTGCAGGCTGGCGGCGCAGAAGAAATACTCCTGGCGCACCCGCAGTTCGCGGCCGGCCAGCGTGGAGTCGTCCGGGTACAGCACCCGCGACACGTTTTCGGCGCCGTTCTTGCTGTCGACCGCGCCCACGTAATTGCCCTGGTTGAAGGCCGACAAACTGAATTCATCGGTCGCCTTGGCCGACCACAGGCGCAGGGTGTTGGTGGCCTCGGTGGCGTAGCCGGGGACGATGGTGTCGTAGGCCATCGCCACCACGTCCTGGGTATCGACCCAGGACACGGTCTCGCCATCCTGCTCGACGCGGCCGCCGAAGCGCACGCGGAACTGCACATCCGGGCGCGGGAATTCCCAGGGGTTGCCCTTGGCCAGCCAGTAATCCGGCGCTTCGACCTGGCGGCCGTCGACGATCTGCTGCTTGAACATGCCGTAGTCGTAGCGGATGCCGTAGCCGAAGCCCGACAGGCCGAGCGTGGCCATCGAATCGAGGAAGCAGGCAGCCAGGCGGCCCAGGCCGCCGTTGCCGAGGGCGGCATCCGGTTCCAGGTCGGGCAGGGAGTCCATGTCGACGCCGAGGGCGGCCAGCGCCTGGCGCACGTCTTCGTGCATGTCCAGCGCCAGCAGGGCGTTGGTGAAGGTACGGCCGATCAGGAATTCGATCGACATGTAATACACGCGCTTGGCATCCTGCTGCGCTTGCGCGGCGTCGGTCTTCATGCGCCGTTCGACCAGGTGGTCGCGCACCGCCAGGGCGGTCGCATCCAGCCAGTCGCGCGGTTCTGCTGCTGCCGGGTCCTTGCCCAGCGTATAAACGAGTTTGTTGGCGATTGAACGCTTCAGGGTGGCGACGTCGTTGCCGGCGTCGTCGTGATGGAGGTCAGTGAGATTCATTGTGTCTATGCGTTCAAGGTATATGTCGTTATCGACACGGGGTGTCGTCACTGCATGCTTATGTTGTTGCGATCTGCTGATACAGCGCAGAGTAATGTGCCGCCGCGGCATCCCAACCGAATTGCTGGCGCATGCCCAGCGCCTGCACCCGCTTCCAGTCGTCCTGGCGCGCGTACAGCGCAAAGGCCCGGCGCAGCGCCGCGCCGATGCCGGCCTGGTCGAAGGCGTCGAACACGAAGCCGGTCGCCAGGTCGTCGCCGATGCTTTCGAGCGAGGCGTCGACCACGGTATCGGCCAACCCGCCCACGCGCCGCACCAGCGGCAGGGTGCCGTACTTGAGCCCGTACAGCTGGGTCAAGCCGCAGGGCTCGAAGCGCGACGGCACCAGGATCACGTCGGCGCCCGCGATCAGGCGGTGGGATAGTTGCTCGTCGTAACCGATCCGTACCGCGACCGATTGCGGCTGCGCGGCCGCGGCGGCGCTGAAGGCGTCTTCCAGTGCCTTGTCACCGCTGCCGAGCAACATGATCTGGCCGCCGCGCTGCACGATCAGGGGCAGGGCCGCCAGGACCAGGTGCAGTCCCTTCTGCTCGGTCAGGCGGCTGACCACGCAGAACAGGGGCGCGTCGTCGCGGATGGCAAGGCCCGCTTCCCGCTGCAGCGCGGTCTTGCAGGCGCGCTTGCCGGCGGGCGAACCGGCATCGTAGCGGCTCGGCGCCTGCGGGTCGATCGCCGGATTCCATACGGCGTCGTCGACACCGTTCAGTATGCCAGAGAGCTCGTGCGCACGGGCGCGCAACAGGCCATCCAGGCCGCAACCTTGTTCTGCACCCTGGATTTCGCGCGCGTAGGTCGGGCTCACCGTGGTGATCCTGTCGGCAAAGAACAGGCCGGCCTTCAGGAAGGAACACTGGCCGTGGAATTCGATGCCGTTGATGTCGAAGAAATGCGCGGGCAAGCCCAGGTAGCCGAACAGATGGCCCTGGAAATTGCCCTGGTAAGCCAGGTTGTGGATCGTCTGCACGCTGCCGGCCAGCTTGCGGCCGGTCGCCTGTTCCGCCGCCTTGAGGTAGGCCGGCGCCAGCCCGGCATGCCAGTCGTGCGCGTGCACGACCTGGGGCCGCCAGGCGGCGTCGAGTCCTTCGGCCAGGCGCGCGGCGACCCAGCCCAGCAGCGCGAAGCGCTGCAGGTTGTCCGGATAGGCGTGGTTGGCGGCGTCCGCATACGGATTGCCCGGCCGGTCATACAGTTCGGGCGCGTCGATCACATAGGCGGGAATGCCGCTGTCGGGCAGGATGCCGCGAACCAGCCGTATCACCTGGGCGCCGAACGCCGGCGCCAGTTCGGCCACCGGCTGCTGCTCGAGGATGCCGGCGCGCAGGGCCGGAAAGCCCGGCACCAGCACCCGCACATCGTCGCCCGCCCGGGCCTGGGCGGCGGGCAGGGCGCCCGCCACGTCGGCCAGGCCGCCGGTCTTCAGCAGCGGGAAAATCTCGGTACAAACATGTAATACGCGCATCATCGTTCCCGGGTCCTATCTGCCTCAGAGTTTGTCCAGCATGTCCTGCGTCACCAGCACGACGCCGGTCTCGCTGCGGTGGAAGCGCTGCGCGTCCAGTTCGGCATCCTCGCCGATGACGGTCCCGGCCGGGATCTTGCAGCCGCGGTCGATGACGACCTTGGTCAGGCGGCAGCTCTCGCCGATCTCGGTGTGCGGCAGAATCACGGCCTGGTCGATATGGCAGAAGGACTCGACCCGGACGTTCGAGAACAGCACCGAGAGCGCGATATGCGAACCGGATACGATGCAACCACCCGAGACCAGCACGTTGACCGCCATGCCGTGCTCGCCATTACGGTCATGCACGAACTTGGCTGGCGGCAACTGTTCCTGGTGGGTCCAGATCGGCCAGTCGGCATCGTAGATATTCAGTTCCGGCGAAATCGAGGCCAGGTCCAGGTTGGCGGACCAGAAGGCGTCGACGGTACCGACGTCGCGCCAGTAGGTCGGGATGTCGTCGCCGTTCGGGATGCAGGACATGCTGAACGGGTGCGCCACGGCGCCGCCTTCGGCGACCACGCGCGGAATGATGTCCTTGCCGAAGTCGTGGCTGGAGCCGGCATTGGCGACGTCGTCGTTCAGCAGGTCGTACAGGTACTCGGCATTGAAGATGTAGATCCCCATGCTCGCCAGCGTGGTGTCCGGCTTGCCCGGCATGGTGGGCGGATCGGCCGGCTTCTCGACGAAGTCGGTGATGGTGCGCTTGTCGTCGATCGCCATCACGCCGAAGGCCGAGGCTTCCGCCTTGGGCACTTCGATGCAGCCGACGGTGCAGCGCGCACCGGTGATGGCGTGGTCGCGCAACATCAGCGAGTAATCCATTTTATAGATGTGGTCGCCCGCCAGGATGACCACGTATTCCGGATTGTAGGAGCGCAGGATGTCGATGTTCTGGAACACCGCATCCGCCGTCCCGCGATACCAGTGGTCTTCGTTTACGCGCTGCTGCGCCGGCAGCAGGTCGATGAATTCGTGCCGGTCGCCGCGCAGGAAACTCCAGCCGCGCTGCAGGTGGCGCAGCAGCGAGTGCGACTTGTACTGGGTCACCACGCCAACCCGGCGGAAACCGGAATTGATGCAGTTGGACAGGACGAAATCGATGATGCGGAACTTGCCGCCGAAGTAGACCGCCGGCTTGGCGCGCTTGTCCGTCAATTGCTGCAGGCGCGAGCCGCGGCCGCCGGCCAGGACCAGAGCGACGGCGCGTTCCGGCAGGCGGTGGTAGAGGGCGGATTTCCTTCTTTCAGGCTGTCTGGGGTTGAATTCAGTCATATTGCCTCCGTTTGTTCTTATGGTCGATGGGCCTGCTCGGCTTGGGTAAGCAGCAGGACTGCGTGCGCCGGCACCTCCATGCTACCGCTGACGTCGTAGGGCGGTCGCGCGGGAAGTGCGCTGTCGATCTCCAGGCACCATGTGCCCTGGGGCAGGGTGAATTCGGCGGGTTTGGTGCCCGCGTTCACGAGCAGCAGGCAGGTCGCGTCATCCGCCGGTTCGCCGGCCGCCGGTTCGCTGGACCGCGTACTCATGCGGATCCCGATGCAGCGGCCGTTGGCGTGCCACGCCGCGTCAAGCATGGCGGTGCCGTCCGGCTGCAGCCAGGCGATGTCGGGCTGGCCGTCGGCCTGCAGCGCACCGCTGTACCAGCCGGCATGGCGCAGCGCGCGATGGCGCCGGCGCAAGGCGATCAAGCGTCCGGTGTAGTCGGACAGGGCCTGGTCGGCGTGCGGCCAGTCCAGCCAGCACACGGCATTGTCCTGGCAGTAGGCATTGTTGTTGCCGCCCTGGGAGCGGCCGATGTCGTCGCCGGCCAGCAGCATCGGCGTGCCCTGGGAAAAGAACAGGGTCGCCAGCAGGGCCCGCTGCAGGCGCGCGCGCAGCTGCAGCACCTCCGCATCAAGCGTATCGCCTTCCACGCCGCAGTTCCAGCTGTGGTTGTCGGAATGGCCGTCGCGGTTGTCTTCGCCATTCGCCTCGTTGTGCTTGCGCTCGTAGCTGACCAGGTCGCGCAGGGTGAAGCCGTCGTGCGCGGTCACGAAGTTCACGCTGGCCGCGGGCGCGCGGGCATCATGCCGGAACACGTCGCTGGAACCGGCGAAGCGCTGCGCGAATTCGCCCAGCGTGCCTTGTTGCAGCCAGAAGGCGCGCATGGTGTCGCGATATTTGTCGTTCCATTCGAACCAGCCGGCCGGGAAGTTGCCCAGCTGGTAGCCGCCCGGCCCGATGTCCCACGGCTCCGCGATCAGCTTCACGCGCGCCAGCACCGGGTCTTGCCGCACCGCGGCCAGGAAGGCCGCGGCGTTCGAGAATCCCTCGCCGCTACGCGCCAGGATCGGCGCCAGGTCGAAGCGGAAGCCGTCGACGTGCATCTCCTCGACCCAGTAGCGCAGCGAATCCATCACCAGCTGCAGCACGCGCGGTTCGGCCAGGTTCAGGCAGTTGCCGCAGCCGGTCCAGTTCTCGTACAGGGCGCGATTCGCGGGCTGCAGGTGGTAATAGAGGGCGTTGTCGATGCCGCGGAAACTCAGCGTCGGCCCGGCTTCGTCCGTCTCGGCGCTGTGGTTGTAGACCACGTCGAGCACGACTTCGATGCCGCGCCCGTGCAGGGCCTTGACCATGTCGCGGAATTCGGAGATGGGCGAGGTGCCGGGCAGGCCGGACCAGTAGCGCCGCTCGGGCGCGAAAAAGGCGATGCTCGAATAGCCCCAGTAGTTCGACAGCTGCAATTGCTGCAGGCGCATCTCGTCGGCGCGGAAGTGGACCGGCAGCAGGCTGAGCGTGGTCACGCCCAGCCCCTGCAGGTAATCCAGCGCGGCCGGCTGCGCCAGTCCGGCATAGGTGCCGCGCAGCGGCGCCGGCACGTCCGGATGCAGTTTGGTGAAGCCCTTGACATGGGTTTCGTACAGCACGGTGGCGTCAAGCGCCACCCGCGGCGCGGCGTCATCACCCCAGTCGTAGGCCTCGTGCACGACCTGCGCCTTGAGCGCGACCGCGGCATTGTCGGCGTCGTCGTGGAAGCCGGGCTGGGCCAGGTAGTCGCCCACCACGGCGCGCGCGTACGGGTCCAGCAGCACCTTGTTGCGCTTGAAGCGGTGGCCCTGCTCGGGCGCCCACGGGCCGCTCACGCGGTAGCCGTAGACCTGGCCGGGCGTCGCGCCCTCGAGGTAGCCGTGCCAGACGCCGTCGCGGCAGGCGGGCAGCGCCAGGCGCGCCAGTTCCTGCCTGCCTTCTGCATCGAACAGGCACAGCTCCACCGCTTGCGCATGGGGCGCCACCAGCGCGAAATTCACGCCCTGGCCATCCCAGTGCGCGCCGAGCGGATAGGCGGCGCCCGCGCGCAATGCGTTCGCCTCCGTCATGCCTGTGCCTCCAGCACCAGCATGATGGTCGCCAGCGGCGGCACGCTCAGGCGCAGCGAATGGGCGCGGCCGTGGGCGGCGACCGGTTCCGTCCGCACGCCGTCGTTATGCAGGCCGCTGCCACCATAGCGCGTGTCGTCGGTATTCAGGATCTCGGCGTAGCGGCCGGCCTGGTCCACGCCGATCCGGTAGTCGTGGCGCGGCATCGGCGTGAAATTCGACAGCACGATGACGGCATTGCCATCGGCATCCTTGCGGATGAAGGAGAACACGGAATTGTCGCGGTCTTCATGGGTGATCCATTCGAAACCGCGCGCATCGACGTCGAGCTGGTGCAGGGCCGGGTAGCGCCGTTGCACGGCATTCAGGTCGCGCACCAGGCGCTGTACGCCTGCGTGGCGCGGCTGGTCCAGCAGGTGCCAGTCCAGGCTGGCGTCGAAGTTCCACTCGCGCGCCTGGGCGAATTCGGCGCCCATGAACAGCAGCTTCTTGCCGGGATGGCCCCACATGAAGCCGTAGTAGGCGCGCAGGTTGGCGAAGCGCTGCCAGTCGTCGCCGGGCATGCGCGCCAGGATCGAGCCCTTGCCGTGCACGACCTCGTCGTGCGACAGCGGCAGCACGAAGTTTTCGGTGAAGGCGTAGACCAGCCCGAAGGTCATCTTGTCGTGGTGGTACTTGCGGTTGATCGGGTCTTCCCCCATGTACTTCAGGGTGTCGTTCATCCAGCCCATGTTCCACTTGTAGTGAAAGCCAAGGCCATTCATCTCCAGCGGGCGCGACACGTTCGGGAAGCTGGTGGATTCTTCCGCCATCATCACGGCTTCGGGCCGTTCGGCGCAGACCAGGGCGTTGGCGCGGCGCAGGAAGTCGATCGCTTCCAGGTTTTCGCGGCCGCCAAACTGGTTCGGGATCCATTCGCCTTCCTTGCGGCTGTAGTCGCGGTACAGCATCGACGCCACCGCATCGACGCGCAAACCGTCGATGCCGAAGCGCTCGACCCAGTACAGGGCATTCCCGGCCAGGTAATTCAGCACTTCCTTGCGGCCGTAGTTGTAGATCAGCGTGTTCCAGTCCTGGTGGAAGCCTTCGCGCGGGTCGGCATGCTCGTACAGGTGGCTGCCATCGAAGCGCGCCAGGCCGTGCTGGTCGGCCGGGAAGTGCCCCGGTACCCAGTCGAGCAGCACGCCGATGCCGTTCGCATGCGCGGTCTCGACGAAATGGCGGAAATCCTCGGGCGTGCCGAAGCGCGCGGTCGGCGCATACATGCCGGTCGGCTGGTAGCCCCAGGAGCCGTCGAAGGGATGTTCGCTGACCGGCATCAGTTCGATGTGGGTGAAGCCGAGGTCCTTCACGTAAGGGACCAGCTGGTCCGCCAATTCCCGGTAGCTCAGCCAGCGGTTGCCGTCTTCCGGTACCCGGCGCCAGGAGCCCAGGTGCACCTCGTAGATGCTGATCGGCGCACCCAAGGCGTTGGCCATGCGGCGCGCATCGAGCGAGGGCAACATGGCCGGCAGGGCGTTCACCACCGAGGCCGTCTGTGGCCGCAGTTCGGCGCGGAAGGCGAAGGGGTCGGCCTTCAGCAGCAGCTCGTCGCTTTGTGCCTTGATCTCGAACTTGTACAAATCGCCGGCCGCCAGCCCCGGAATGAAGATTTCCCACACGCCGGACGCGCCGCGCGAGCGCATCATGTGGCGCCGTCCATCCCAGTTGTTGAAGCTGCCCACCACCGAGACGCGGCGCGCATTCGGTGCCCACACCGCAAAGGCGACGCCGGCGATGCCCTCGACGGTGACTTGATGCGCACCGAGTTTCTCGTAGGGGCGGTAATGCGTGCCTTCCGACAGCAGCCAGACATCCATGTCGCCCAGCACGGCACCGAAGCGATAGGGATCGTCCAGCTCTTGCCGGTGCGTGCCCCAGTCGATGCGCAAGCGGTAGGGGAAGGGATTCTTGCGCCGCGGAATGACGCCGGCAAAGACGGCACTCTCTTCGATGGGTGTCAGGCTGGCCAGCCGGCGGCCGTTCCTGGCCTCGATGAGCTCGACCGTGACTGCGCCGGGCAACAGCGCACGCACGACCAGTTCGCCATGCTGGCGGTGCATGCCGAGCACCGAAAAGGGGTCATGATGGTCGCCGTGCATGAGCGCGGCAACGCCTGCCTGATCAAATGTCATGGTTATGATATGAATGGGTTGCCGGCGGCAGGGGCGGGGCAAACGTTGCGCGCTGGCTTGGGTGGGGCATGCTGGGGTGGGCCGGTTCCGTTGATTCTTGTCGATGGCACGATGCCTGCCGTCAACAGATCGTGATCAGGCACCTTGCGATTTGCATGATAATACTTTTTTAATTTTATCGGGCATGTGTTCGTAGGAATTTAACATCATTGTGAACACAATCCCGCTCGATAGTTGTTTTGCAGGTAATCGATGCTTCGGCGCAATGGCTCAGCGCCGCTGTGCGGCGCCCGTGGCCGTCGAGATGCGCGCGCCCGCATCCGCATGCAGCGCCAGCGCGTCGCGCAACCCGAGCAGGCTGACCAGCGCCACCAGCACGAAGGCGAGGCGGTATTCGATGGCCGGCACCTGCGCCAGGCCGAGCAGCGGCGCGAGCGCGGCGCCGGCACGGATCGCCAGCGCGCCCAGCGCGATGCCCAGGCCCATCGCCAGCTGGAAGGTGGTGCTGAACAGCGTGTTGGCGGCCGCCATGCGCGGCTGCGGCACGTCGACGAAGGCGATCGTGTTCAGCGCCGTGAACTGCATCGAGCGCGTCATGCCGCCGATGAACAGGATGACGCCGATCTGCCAGACCGGCGTGCCCGGTCCGAGCAGGGCGCAGGCGGCCAGCGCGGCCACGTTGAGCAAGCCGTTCGCGAGCAGCACCGGCCGGAAGCCGAAGCGGCGCAGGATGACCGTGGTGCCCGACTTCATCGCCAGGTTGCCGGCGAAGACCGCGATCATCAAGAGGCCGGCGTGGAAGGCGTCCAGGCCGAAGCCGACCTGGAACATCAGCGGCAGCAGGAAGGGCACGGCGCCGATCGCCATCCGGAACAGCGAGCCGCCGAAGATGGTGACGGCAAAGGTCGGCAGCTTGAGGCTGTCCAGTTCGACCAGCGGATGGCTGGTGCGGCGCAGGTGCTTGAGCACGAGCGCCAGCAGCACGGCGCCCACGGCGATGCAGGCGCCGGCCGCCAGCCAGGGCGCATCCGCGTGACCCAGCAGCTCGGCGCCCCAGGTCAGGCTGAACAGGGCCACGCCGCCGAGCGCGAAGCCGAGCCAGTCGAAGGGCCGGTGCGCGGGCGCGCGTGCGTCGGGAATCAGGCGCAGCGCCAGCACCAGCGCCAGGATGCCCAGCGGCAGATTGAGGAAGAAGATCCAGTGCCAGGACGCGTGGCTGGTGATGAAGCCGCCGACCGGCGGGCCGAGGATGGGCGCCACCAGGGCCGGCCAGGTCAGCGTGGCGATGGTGGCGATCAGGTGTTCCTTCGGCGTATTGCCCAGCACCACCAGGCGCCCCACCGGCACCATCATGGCCCCGCCCATGCCCTGCAGCACGCGCAGCAGCGCGAATTCGAGCGCGCCCGAGGCCAGGCCACACAGCACCGAGGCCAGCGTGAACAGCGCGATCGCCGCCGCGAACACGCGGCGCGCGCCGAAGCGCTCGGCTACCCAGCCGCTGATCGGGATGAACACGCCGAGCGCCAGCAGGTAGGCGCTGACGCCGGTATTCAACGCCAGCGGCGCCACGCCGAAGGAGCGCGCCATCGACGGCACGGCGGTCGTGATGACGGTGCCGTCCAGGTTTTCCATGAAAAAGGCGCCGGCGACCAGCAGGGTGATCCAGAGTTCGCGGCGCGTGCGCGCGGGGGCGGGCGCGGGCGCCGCCGGGGTGGGTACGGGTGGGGTCATGGGCAAACGATGAAATCCTTGAAACGAGGGTGTGGCCAGCAGGATCGCCGGCGCTGCGGCACAATCATCATCAATCCTTTATTTTTGAAAGCATTATCCATGACCAGAACGACCAAAGTCCCCGGCCTCGACCACCCGATCGCCATTATGCCGTCCGCGAAGCGGGTCACGGTGCTGGTGGGCGGCACCGTCATCGCCGCCAGCCGGCACGCGCTGTCGCTGAAGGAAGCCGATTATCCGGCCGTGCTCTACATCCCGCGCGCGGACGTGAACATGGAGCTTCTGGTGCGCAGCCAGCACACCACCTGGTGCCCCTACAAGGGCGAGTGTAATTACTACAGCATCCCCTCGGCCGGCGCGCGCGGCGAGAACGCGGTCTGGACCTACGAGCATCCGCACGCGGCGGTGGCTGCGATCGCCGGTCATCTCGCCTTTTATCCGGAGCGTGTCGACGCCATCAGCGTGGATTGACGTTCAGGCCGGCGTCCCCAGCGCCACCCGGTTGCGCCCGCCGTCCTTGGCGCGGTACAGGGCGGCGTCGGCCTGGCGCAGCAGCGTGTCCGGATCGACGCCGCCTGGCGCCGGCTGGACCGCGATGCCGACGCTGATCGTCACCTGGCCGGCCGGGGCGCCGGCATGGGGAATGGCCAGCCCCTCGATCGCGCCGCGCAAGGCCTCGCCGATCCGGCACGCTTCCAACGTATCCGTGTTCGGCAGCACCACCGCGAACTCCTCGCCGCCATAGCGCGCCGCCAGGTCGCTGGCGCGCCGGGTGCCGGCCGCCAGCGCCTGCGCGACCCGGACCAGGCAGGCGTCGCCGTCCTGGTGGCCGTAGCGGTCGTTGTACTTCTTGAAGTGATCGACGTCCAGCAGGATCACGGCAAGCGGCTGCCCCAGGCGCGTGGCGCGCGCGCATTCGGCGCGCAGCACCTCGTCGACATGGCGCCGGTTGGACAGGCCGGTCAGGCCGTCGGTAATCGACAGCGCCGCCAGCTTGCGGTTGGCTTCTTCCAGCTGCGCAGTGCGCTCAAGCACGCGCTGTTCCAGGCTGTCGTGCAGGCGGGCGCTGGCGATCGAGATCATCGCCTGGGCGCCGAGCATGCGCAGGAAGGCGACGCGCTCGGCGGTGAAGGACGCTTCGGCCAGCCGGTTTTCGAGGTAGAGCAGGCCGTCGACGCGGCCGCCGTGGCGGATCGGCAGGCACATGACGGCGCGTGGGCGCTGCTGCGCAACGTAGGGGTCGGCGCCGAAGCGCGGCCCGCCGGCGATGCTGTCCTCGATGACTTCGCTGCCCGTGCGGATCACGTAGCGCAGCACGGACAGCGGGAATTGCAGGTCGCCGCCGGCATCGAGGTCGATCCGGCGCGATTGCAGCACCGTGACGGCGTCGCCGTCGATCTCGGCTTCCAGCTGCCAGGCGCCGTTTGACAGCAGGAGCAGGCGCGCCACCTGGGCGCCGGCATTTTCGCCGACGATGGCGATCAGGCGCGCCAGCACCTTGCGCAGGCCGGTCTCGTTGGACAGCGCCTGCGCCGCCTTCAGCAGCGAACCGAGGTCCAGGACGACGTGGTCCTGGGTGCCGGCATGTGATTGCGTGGCCGGGCTGTCGGCCTTGGCGAGCAGGGCGGCGTGGCGGGCGCGCAGCTGCGCCACCTTGCCGCCGGCGCCCCACTGGCCGTAGCGCGCGAGGGCATCCTGGAGGAACACGGTGGCCACGCGCGGCTGGCCCTGCTCGAGCCAGCATTCCGCGCATAGCTCGCCCGCCAGCGCCTGGATGTTGATGTAGCCGGCCACGCCGGCCGCGTCGATCGCCTGCTGGTAGCAGCGCATGGCCAGCGCCAGGTCCTGGCGCTGGCGCGCCAGCTCGGCCTGCACCAGCAGGTGCTTCGCGCCAACGTTGTCCGGACCGTGCCGGGCCCAGCGCGCGAGCTCGGCCTGCAGGGCGTCGATGCGTGCCTGCAGCGCCTGCGCGTCCGGCCGCGCCGGGTTGCGGCGCAGGGCGCGGATCCAGGCCAGGGCGGCGTAGAAGGTCGATTCCGGCACCTTGGCCTGGCCACGCATCATCCGCGTGACGACCTCGAGCTGGCCGGCCAGCGCCTCCATGTCCGGACTGTCGAAGAGATAAGCATTGCGGATCTTCCCCTGCAGGAAGTAGGCCAGGTACAGGCGCGAGCCGCCGTATTGCTCGAGGAAGCGCGCCTCGCTGAAGCCGTCGTCGTCGTAGCTGTCGCTGCGCGGCGCGAGACCCATCAGCGACTTGATCGGCTGGATCGCGGCGGCGACGCAGCAATCGGCCATCGCCTGCTGGCCATTGGCGCGCATCAGCGCCAGGTCGCGTTCGATGGCCTGCATCAGGTCCGGCAGGTAGTCGCCCAGGATGAGGCGCTCGGTCGCGCGCACGCCCGCCACCACGCCCACCTGCACGAAGTCCGCGATCTCCAGCGCCCACCCCATCGCTTCGTCATAGAGCGCGTCCGAATTGCGCAGCGGCTGGGTCCAGTGGCTGGTCAGCGCGGCGAACATCAGGGCCGCCTGGATGCGCATCTGCAGGTTGGGGCGGCGCCGCGCCAGCGCCAGCGCCATCGCGCCGAAGCCGTGGCCGCGCGCCAGGTCGCCGCTCTGCAGCGCCAGTATGTAGGCATAGCCGACGTAGGCGGCCGGGCTGAAGTCGCTGCTGCCCTGCTGCATGGACAGGCGCGTCATCGACAGCACCATCAGCGCGCTCAAGTCCTGCTGGCCGGCGTAGTAGCTGGCCATCCACAGGCCCTGCATCATGCGCATCGCGGCGATGGCGACCGGGTCCGACATTTCCGGGGCCGCGAGCAGCACCTCGGCCACCAGCGCGGATGCGCGGCCCTCGTGCAGCTTGTCGATGTCGGCATAGAGCGCGTCGAAGCCGGCCTTCAGCGCGGGCAGCTCGTGCGGGACGTCGGTGTCCAGCAGCGCCAGGCCCTCGCGCTGCACGGCGATGGCCTCCAGCAGGCGTCCCTGCAACTGGTACTGGTGCGCCTGCACGGCGATGCAGCGCACCTGGTCGAGCGGGGCCGGGCTGTGCATGCGTGCCAGCGGATAGATCGCCTCGGCGGCGGCGAAGTCGCCGCACAGCCACGCCGCTTCGGCGGCGCCGAGCTGCAGGTCGCGCCAGAGGCCGGCGTGGTCAATCCAGGGCTGCGCCGGCAGCAGGGCGAGACCAATGCGCATGTGCTCGCGCATGGCCTGGAAGGCGGCGCAGCGGCGCGCCCTGGCGCCGGCGCGCAGGTTCAGCGCCGCCAGCTGCAGGCGCTCGCCCGCGTCCTCGAGCAAGGCGCGCCCGGCGTTGAGCTGCTCGACGATCTCGAACAGCCTGTCGTCCTGCCGCTCGCCGGGTGTTTCGCGCAGCAGCAGGCGGCCCAGGCGCAGGTGGTTGACGGCGCGCGCCTCTTCGTCGACGAGCAGGTAGGCGGCCTGCTGCACGCGGTCGTGCAGGAACCGGTAGGCGATGCCGCTGGGCTCACCGGCGCCGGGGTCCAGGTATTTGTAGCGTTCGTCGAGCGGCTGGACCAGGCCGGCGTCGAGTGCCGGCCACAGGTCCTGCTGGGTGTGCCAGGCGCCGCGCAGGGCGGCCAGGGCCAGGGTGTCGAGCGGGAAGCGGTTGCCGATCGAGGCCGCCAGCTGCAGCAGGTCTTGTGCTGGCGCGGGCAGGCGCCGGATCTTTTCCAGCAGCAGGTCGACCACGTTGTCGGTGTAGGCGGCCTGCTCGATCGCGGCCAGGTCCCAGTCCCAGCAATCCAGCGCGGCGCGGTAGCGCAGGTGGCCGGCGGCGTGGATCGCGTCAAGGAACTGGTTGAGGAAGAACGGATTGCCGCCGGTCTTCCTGAAGCACAGGCGGGCCAGCGGCGCGCAGTCGGCTTCCGGCACGCGCAGGGTGGCCGCGACCATCTGCCGCACCTGGGCT
>Ga0265797_10002487_pt1 | contig 30886 bp, 21 predicted proteins | sample P2T30metagenome_FD_192433 | JGI IMG/M metagenome (GOLD analysis project Ga0265797, IMG submission 192433) | Plant litter microbial communities from East Loma Ridge, Irvine, California - P2 T30 | ecosystem: Environmental > Terrestrial > Plant litter > Unclassified | place: USA: California... | reverse complement strand
CAAGTCGGTCCCACCCCTTCCCATCCCGAACAGGACCGTGAAACGACTTTGCGCCGATGATAGTGCTGCAACCAGTGTGAAAGTAGGTTATCGTCAGGCTAGTTATATAGAAAAGCCCCGCTCAGAAAATCTGAGCGGGGCTTTTCGCTTTGGGCTTCTGGTTTTATTCGATCAAAAAATAGCGGTTGTTTATGCGCTTGCCTGGACGCGTCGGCAGCGAAGCTGCCAACCCTACGGTCACTGCGCCGTCACCGTTACCGGTTCCACCGTCTTGACCACTGTCTGCCCACGGCTGATGCTGTCGCCATCGTCGCGGCGCAGGCGCCAGAACACCAGGGACGAGAACAGTGTCAGGATCGCCAGCGTCATGAACCCGTGGTGCATCGCCTGCGTCACCTGCCCTTGATTCGTCTGCGACACGTCGCCCAGGAACCATGCGGTGACGATTGAGCCAGCTGCCAGGCCAAAGCTCATCGACAATTGTTGCAGAGAGCTCGAGATCGTACTCGCCATGCTCGAGTCCACCGGCTCGATGTCGGCATACGCCAGCGTGTTCATGCTCGAGAACTGCAGCGAGTTGAAGAACCCCAGCATGAGCGAGATGCACACGATCAGCATCAGCGGCGTACCCCCATCGACCAGCGTGAACATGGCAATCGTAACGCCAATCATGATCGTATTGGCCAGCAGCACCTGGCGATACCCGAAACGCGCCAGCAGTCGCGGCGCGAACAGCTTCATCCCCATCGCCGCCAGCGCCGACGGCATCATCATGAGTCCCGACTGCCATGCAGGCATGCCCAGGCCCAACTGATACAGCAGCGGCAGCAAAAACGGCAGGCCGCCCACGCCAAGACGGGTGACAAAGCCACCCAGCACCGCGATACGGAAGGTGCGCACCTTGAGCAGCGTCAGGCGCAGCAGCGGGAACTTCGTGCGACATGCGTGCCAGGCGTACGCGCCGAGCAAACTCAATGCCAGCAAGAACAGCAGCCCGGCCGTCATGCCGCTGAGTGTGTGCTCACCAAACACTTCCAATACCCACGACAAGAGGGCCGTGCCACTGCTGAACAGGAGCAGGCCAACCACATCGAGCGGGCGCCGCTGCTCCGCCCGGTAATCCGGCATATGGCGCCAGACAAAGTACAGCGCGATCAAGCCCACCGGAATATTGACAAAGAAGATCACGCGCCACGACGTCCAGCTCACGATCAGGCCGCCAATCGTCGGCCCCAACAGCGGCCCGATCAGTGCCGGAATGATCACGAAGTTCATCGCTCCCAGCAACTCGTTCTTGGGGAACGTGCGCACGATCGCCAGTCGCCCGATCGGAATCATCATCGCCCCGCCCAGGCCTTGCAACAGGCGCGCGCCCGTCATCATGTGCGCATTGAGCGACAAGCCGCATAGTACGGAGGCAAAGGTGAAGATCGCGATTGCAGTAAAGAAGACGCGCCGCGTGCCGAAGCGATCGGCCATCCAGCCACTGAGCGGAATCCCGACGGCCAGCCCCAGGATATAGCTGGTCACGACCGATTTCAGGCTCAGCGGCGTGACACCGAGACTGGCGGCAATGCTGGGAATGGCGGTGTTGACGATGGTCGCATCGAGCTGCTCCATGAACAGGGCGATGGCGACAAGCCAGGGAAGATAGCGTTTGAGGGTGGGCGAAGAAGTCAATCGGGCCTCGAAAAACAGCGCGCGGACAGCGCCGCGAAAGGCCCGATTGTGTCACGACTTGCTATTTAGCCGCGCCATGTACCCACAGCGGATGCAGGTATGCGGCAGGCAACAAAGCACATCAGAAGCGGTAAGCTGCCTTGGCGACGAGCCAGTTTGCGCCGGCATTCGGGCTCTTGATGCTGCCGTTCGAATAGTGCTGGTACTTCAGGCCGAAGTCCCACTTGGCGGTGGTGTAGCCCACGCCGATATGGTCGCCGAACTGGAACGCCGTCGACAGTTCCTTGTCTTCGTTCTTGTACAGCGTCGAGAGCAGGTTCAGGCCGATACCGATTTCGCCGTACAGGCCCAGCTTGTTGTCGTTCTGGTAGCGGAACACCGGGGTAAAGCCCAGCACGCCGATATTCTTGTTGCGGCCGCGAACGTTCTCGTACGAGTTCAGGCGCCACAGGGCCAGGTTCGTTTCAAAAAAGCCCGACAGATGGCGGCCATTGCCGGCGAACCAGCGCTTGTCCCAGTCCGACTGGATCGCGACGCGGCCCATGCGCTGCTGCGGATTGGTGCCGTATTCGAACGAGACTGAGTCGATATAGCCATTGGCCACAGTGGACTGGGCAAACGCGGCAGGCGCGCACAGCGCGGCGCTGGCCAGCGCCAGCATGCTGATTTTTTTGAAAGTGATCATGGTCTACCTGGAAAGGGGGAGGGGATGACAGTTTGAACAATGCGGTATTGTACTAGCGAGAACAATAGCGTGCTGCCAGCCACGCAAGCGGGCAGCGCAGGTATCATAGGCGCCCGCCGCAACGATATCGATCAATACTCATGGCCGAACCAACCATTACCCCGCTGTATCCCTTGACCGCGCCAATGCAGCGCCAACCGGACACCGTCGTGCTGCCGCATGACCCGGTCGCCGAACACATTGCCACGCACCTGGGCGCGCCCGCGCTGGTCTTCCACGAGACGGACGCCGGCGCTATCCAGGCCGATATCCACGTGATCGGCCCGACCCCATCCTTCCCCTACGTGCGCCTGGTGACCTCGGGCATGAGCAAACGCCCGATGACGACGCCGGAAGGCGCGCCGCCGTTCGCCGAGCTGATCATGACCTTGCCGGCGGACTGGCAGCTCGATGAAGCGGCGGTCAAGGAAGAGCGCTGGTACTGGCCGGTCGCACTGATGCGCCACCTGGCGCACTATCCGCACGATCAGAAAACCTGGATTGGCCTGGGCCATGCGATGCCCAATGGCGCACCGCCCAAGCCATACACCGACGGCGTCGGCTTCTGCGGCGCCATCTTGCTGCCGCCAGTCTCGGCGCCGGAACCATTTCACTCGGTGACGGTCGATGGCAGGGACGTCTATTTCCATTGCGTCGTGCCGTTGTTCAAGGAAGAACTGGATCTGGCGCGGCACCGCGGTTTTGCCATCCTGATCGACAAGTTCAACGACAAGAACGTGACCGACGTCGTCGATCCGGCGCGCACGAACACCGTCAAGAAGAAATTCCTCGGCCTGTTCTAAGCGAGAAGAAAGGCCGGGCGCAATGCCCGGCCCGCCACGCCATCAGCCAACTGGCAGACGCATCTCCGCCAGGCGCACCCAATAGCTCGCGCCAATCGGCAGCAGGTTGTCATTGAAGTCATAACTGGCATTGTGCAACTGGCACGGGCCAAGACCATGCCCGCCGGCGCGGTGGTCGCCTTCGCCATTGCCGATGAACACATAGCATCCCGGCTTGGCCTGCAGCATGAAGGCGAAATCCTCAGCGCCCATGGTCGGTTCGACATTCGCATCGACCCGGCCCGGGCCCACCACCGCGCGCATCGCCTCGATCGCAAACGCCGTTTGTTCGGTGTGATTCACCAGCGGCGGATAATTGCGCTTGAAGCCGAAATCGATCGTCGCGCCAAAGCCGGCCGCGATCCCGCCAGCCATTTCTTCCATGCGACGCTGGATCAGGTCGAGCACCTCGGTCGTGAACGTGCGCACCGTCCCCACCAGCACCGCTTCGTCCGGAATGATGTTGGTGGCACTGCCCGCGTGGATCTGGGTGATCGACAACACCGCCGTGAGCAGCGGATTTTTTTCGCGCGAAATGATGGTTTGCCACGCTTGCGCGATCTGCACCGCGACCATGATCGGATCGATACCGCGGTGTGGCTGCGCCGCATGCGCACCCTTGCCGCGCACCGTCACGCGAAACTCGTTACTCGACGCCATCATCGGCCCGTCGACAACGGCAAACGTGCCCTCGGCGATGCCTGGCCAATTGTGCATGCCATACACGGCGTCCATCGGGAAGCGCTCGAACAGGCCATCCTCGATCATGCGCCGCGCGCCGCCGCCGCCTTCTTCGGCTGGCTGGAAAATCAGGTACACGGTGCCGTCGAAGTTGCGGTGCTGCGCCAGGTGTTGCGCGGCGCCGAGAAGCATCGCGGTATGGCCGTCATGGCCGCAGGCGTGCATCTTGCCGGCGTGGGTCGACGCGTGTGCGAAGCCATTGAGTTCTTGCATCGGCAGTGCGTCCATGTCGGCGCGCAGGCCGATCGCGCGCTCGGACGTGCCGTTCTTGATGATGCCGACGACACCCGTCACGCCCAGCCCGCGTACGACGGGAATGCCCCACGCCTCGAGCTGGTCGGCCACGATCTGCGCGGTGCGGTGTTCTTCGTAACTCAGTTCGGGATGCGCATGCAGGTCGCGCCGGATTGCCTGGATTGCGGCGTGCGACGCCAGGATAGGTTCAACCAGTTTCATGATGTTCTCCGCGATGGGGACCTCGGTGGCGCTGCCGCGCGCTGCCTGGCGTAATGCGATGCAGGCAGGGGTAGCTGGAGGCCCCTCGGTTATCTTGCCACCCTTGCATGGCATGGTTTTAACTATTGTAGCGTGCCTTAAACAGACTTGACAGGGGAGGTCACGAAGCCCGTCCGAATCGTATAAAGTATTGGTTTCACGCAGTTTTTTCAGCGCAGCCTGCATTCTCGAGCCCAAATAACAATATGACCATCACCACCGTCCGTGCGACCTGTCCCCACGATTGCCCCGATACCTGCGCGCTGCTCGTCAAAGTCGAGAACGGCGTTGCCACCGAGGTCAAGGGCGACCCGGAACATCCCACCACGGCCGGCGTGTTGTGCACCAAGGTCTCGCGCTACATCGAACGCACCTACCACCCGGACCGCTTGCTGTATCCGATGCGCCGCGTCGGCCGCAAGGGCGAAGGCAAGTTTGAACGCATCACGTGGGAAGCCGCCATCGACGAAATCGCCACGCGCCTCACCGCCATCGCCGCGCGCGACGCCCAAGCGATCCTGCCCTACAGCTATTGCGGCACCATGGGCCTGGTGCAGGGCGAATCGATGTCGCTGCGCTTCTTCAATCAACTGGGCGCCTCGCTGCTCGATCGCACCATCTGCGCCACCGCCGGCGCCACCGGCTACCGTTATTCCATTGGTAGTTCGATCGGCACCGACCTCGAACAGTTCCAGAACGCCAAATTGATCCTGATCTGGGGCGGCAACCCGATCGCCTCGAACCTGCATTTCTGGATGCGTGCGCAAGAAGCCAAGCGCAATGGCGCCACGCTCATTGCCATCGACCCGTATCGCTCCCTCACCGCTGAAAAATGCCATCAACATATTGCGCTGCTGCCTGGCACGGATGCGGCGCTGGCCCTGGGCATGATGCACGTGCTGATCAAGGAAGATCTGCTCGATCACGCCTATATCGACAAGCACACGCTCGGCTTCGAGCCCCTGAAAGCGCGCGCCCTAGAATGGACGCCCGAGCGCACGGCCGAGACCTGCGGCATCACGGTCGATGAAGTGGTGAACCTGGCGCGCCTGTACGGCCAGACCGCGAAGAACGGTGACGCCGCCGCGATCCGCATCAACTATGGTATCCAACGCGTGCGCGGCGGCGGTATGGCGGTGCGTAACATCGCCTGCCTGCCAGCCCTGGTAGGCGCCTGGCGTCAGCCGGCCGGCGGCATCCAGCTGTCGAGCTCGGCGTCGTTCCCGACCAACCGCCCGGCGCTGCAACGCCCGGATTTGCTGGCCGGGCGTATGCCGCGCACGATCAATATGACCACGATCGGCGACGACTTGCTGAGGGACAGCGCGCCCGATTTCGGCCCGAAGATCGAGGCCGTCATCGTCTACAACGCCAACCCGCTGGCGATCGCGCCCGACTCGCGCAAGGTGCAGCAAGGCTTCGAGCGCGAAGACCTGTTCACTGTGGTGCTCGAACACTTTCACACCGACAGCGCCGACTACGCCGACATCCTGCTACCGGCCACCACGCAGCTCGAACACGTCGACGCGCACCTGGCCTATGGCCACCTGTACATGATGGCCAATAACGCCGCCGTGCAACCGGTGGGCGAATCGAAGCCGAATACCGAATTTTTCCGCCTGCTGGCCGCGCGCATGGGCTTTACCGACCCGTGCTTCCAGGAGAGCGACGACGCCATCGCCGCCAAGGCCTTCGACAGCAAGGACGCGCGCGCGGTGCACTTCGACTGGGAGTCGCTCAAGCGCACTGGCTGGAGCAAGCTCAAGATGCCCGACGCACCGTTTGCCGAAGGCGGTTTCACGACGCCATCGGGTAAATGCGAGTTCTTCTCCGAAAGCATGCTGGCCGACGGCCTCGATCCGGTGCCGACGTATATCCCGCCGTACGAATCCGTCGCATCGAATCCCGAGCTGGCGAAAACCTATCCGCTGGCCATGATTTCTCCGCCGGCGCGGAACTTCCTTAACTCAACGTTTGTCAATGTACAGAGCCTGCGCGCAACTGAGGGCGAACCGCACCTCGACATCCACCCGTTTGACGCCGCCGCACGCGGCATCGGGCACGGTGACATGGCGCGCATTTATAACGACCGCGGTTCGTTCCTCGCCCGTGCACGCGTGACCGACAAGGCGCGCGCTGGATTGGTGGTGGGCTTGTCGATCTGGTGGAAAAAACTGGCCACCGACGGCAAGAACGCCAACGAAGTCACCAGCCAGCGTTTGACCGACATGGGCCGGGCGCCCACTTTCTACGACACCCTGGTGCAGGTTGAAAAAACTGCGCCTCCGATACGAGATGACACCCTCTAGATTCTCACTGGCCTTCCGGCCCCTGATGGCCGCGGCAGCTGCGGCCCTCATGTTGACAAGCTGCTCATCCCTCTCGTACTACACCCAGGCCGCGCAAGGCCAGCTGCAATTGCTGTCCGACGCGCGCCCGATCGACGACTGGATCGCCGATACCAGCACCAACGTCAAATTGCGCCATCGCCTCGAGGCGGCGCGCCAGATCCGCCGCTTCGCGATCCAGGAAATGAAGCTGCCCGATAACGGCAGCTACACCAATTACACGAGCTTGAAACGTCCCTACGTGCTGTGGAACGTGGTGGCCACGCCCGAGCTGTCACTCAAACCCATTCAATGGTGCTTCCCGGTCGCTGGCTGCGTGAATTACCGCGGCTACTACAGCAAGAGCGACGCCCAGGCGTATGCCAGGCAACTGCGCGCGCAAGGCCACGATGTGGAAGTGAGCGGCGTGAGCGCGTATTCGACGCTCGGCTGGTTCAGCGATCCGTTGATGTCGACCTTCATCAATTACCCGGACGCCGAACTGGCGCGCCTGATCTTCCACGAACTGGCGCACCAGGTCGTGTACATCGCGGGCGATTCGCAATTCAATGAATCGTTCGCCAGCGCCGTGGAGCTGGCTGGCGTCGAAGCCTGGCTCGAACGCTTTGGCAACCCGGCGATGAGTGACGCCTACGACCGCTACAAGGCGCGCAAGAGCGACTTCCTGGCCCTGCTGCTGCGCTATCGGGGCGAACTCGAGCGCACCTACAAGAGCATGGAGCCGGACGACACCAAGCGCGCCACGAAAGGGCGCCTCTTCATCGCCCTGCAAAGCGACTACCAGGTGCTCAAGGCAAACTGGGGCGGCTACGCTGGTTATGACCGCTTCTTCGCCGAGCCGCTGTCGAATGCCCACCTTGCCTCGGTGGCGACCTATAACGATCTGGTGCCGGCATTTCGCGCATTGCTGCGGCGCGAGAAGACCTGGAACGGGCTCTACAAAGCCGCCAACCGGATCGCGGCCCTCGATAAAGAAGAGCGAACCCGTGTCTTGAAGCGCCTGGCGGCATCGAGTCCACCCGGCATGCAGGTGGTGCAGCGCACCATCGGAGCTCTGCCGTAGAGGGTCGGTTCCAATCCGCGTAAAAGCGCTTGCGTACAAGGGCGCTGCCCGATAGCATCACACCCAGCGATAGCAAAGGCATAAGCTTCGTGCGCATGCGAGCCGGCAACATAGCACGGCCGCCGACAAGAACGATCACGATCCGACCAGGATCACGAGACAGAGGCAACCCCATGGACAAGATTTGGCTGCAGTCGTATCCCCCAGGCGTGCCCGCAGAGATCAATCCTGATCAGTACTCATCCCTGGTGCAGTTGCTCGAAGAATCCTTCAGCAAATTCGCAGACCGCAATGCCTTTGTCTGCATGGACAAGTTCATCACCTACCGCGAGCTCGACGCCTGTTCGCAAAAGCTCGCAGCCTGGCTGCAAAGCCGCGGCCTGACGCCCGGCGCGCGCGTGGCGATCATGATGCCCAACGTGCTGCAGTATCCGATCGCGCTGGCCGCCGTGCTGCGCGCCGGCTACGTCGTCGTCAACGTCAACCCGCTCTACACCGCGCGCGAACTCGAACACCAGCTCACCGACTCGGGCGCCGAAGCGATCATCGTGCTGGAAAACTTCGCCCACACCGTGCAGAAGGTGATGGGCAAGACCCCGCTGCGCCACGTGGTGGTGGCCAATATGGGCGAGCTGCTGGGCGGCGTCAAAGGCATGGTGGTCAACCTCGTCGTTCGCCACGTCAAGAAGATGGTGCCCGATTTTTCGCTGCCGAACATGGTCACCTTCAAGGACGCGCTGGCGCAGGGCGCCCGCATGACGTTCAAACCGGCCACGCTCAAGGTGAGCGACGTCGCCTTTTTGCAGTACACGGGCGGCACCACCGGGCCGTCGAAAGGCGCCACGCTTACGCACCGCAACGTGATCGCCAATGTGCTGCAAAGCGAAGCGTGGTCGCAGCCGGCGCTGGGCGAAGCGGGCGGCGAGCAGCTCACGATCGTGTGCGCGCTGCCGCTGTATCACATCTTCGCGCTGACCGCGTGCGCCATGTGGGGCATCCGCATGGGCGCGCTGAATGTGCTGATCGTGAATCCGCGCGACATCCCGGGCTTCGTGAAAGAGCTGGCCAAATACCGCTTCAACATGCTGCCGGCGGTGAACACGCTGTACAACGCGCTGGTGAACAACCCTGATTTCGCCCACCTCGATTTTTCGGGTCTGCGCATGTGCAATGGCGGCGGCATGGCCGTGCAAAAGGCCGTGGCCGACAAATGGCGCGATGTCACGGGCGTGGCGATCATCGAAGGCTATGGCTTGTCGGAGACCTCGCCGGTGGCCACCTGCAACCGCGCCGACGGCACTGAATTTACCGGCACCATCGGCCTGCCGGTGCCATCGACCGACATCGCCATCATCGACGACGACGGCAACCACCAGGCCCTCGGCCAGACCGGCGAGATCGCGATCCGGGGCCCGCAGGTCATGCTCGGGTACTGGAACCACCAGGCCGAAACCGACAAGGTCATGACGAGCGACGGCTTCTTCCGCTCGGGCGACATCGGCGTCATGGATGCGGGCGGCTACGTCAAGATCGTCGACCGCAAGAAGGACATGATCCTGGTCTCGGGTTTCAATGTGTACCCGAACGAGCTCGAAGGCGTCATCGCCGGCCATCCGGGCGTGCTCGAATGCGCGGTGATCGGCGTGCCCGATGCCCATTCGGGCGAGGCGGTGAAGGTATTCGTGGTAAAAAAAGACCCGGGCCTGACCACCGACGACCTGCTGGCCTACTGCAAGCAGGAGTTCACCGGCTACAAGCGACCGAAGTACATCGAGTTCCGCGACGAGCTGCCCAAGACGAACGTCGGCAAGATCCTGCGCCGCGCGCTGCGGGATGAAAAGCAGGCCGAGACGGTAGCGTAAAAAAATCAGGTAGCGTCAGATGCGTCGTTCCCGCGCAGGCGGGAACCCAAGTTTGCCGGCGTTGACGATACGCTGACAAAATTAGGTTCCCGCCTTCGCGGGAACGACGTTTTCAAGCCCACAGGGCAGCATTCGTTTTATTTGGAACCAACAAGGAAGGCAGTGGAATACATGGACAAATTCTGGCTCACATCGTATGAGACCGGCGTACCGGCGGAGATCGATGCGACGCAATACCGCTCGCTGTCGCATTTGCTGGAGGAGGCGTTTCGCAAGTACGCCGACCGCAAGGCCTATGCCTGCATGGGCAAGTCCATCACGTTCTCCGAACTCGACACCATGTCGCAGCGCATGGCCGCCTGGCTGCAGGCCAAAGGCCTGAAACCCGGCGCGCGCGTGGCGCTCATGATGCCCAACGTGCTGCAGTATCCGGTGGCGCTGGCCGCCGTACTGCGCGCCGGCTATGTCGTCGTCAACGTCAACCCGCTCTACACCCCGCGCGAACTGCAGCACCAGCTGGTCGATTCGGGCGCCGAGGCGATCGTGGTGCTCGAGAACTTCGCGCACACGCTCGAGCAGGTGATCGGCCAGACGCAGGTCAGGCACGTCATCCTCGCCACGATGGGCGACCTGCTGGGCGGCGTGAAAGGCACGCTGGTCAACCTGGTGGTCCGCAAGGTCAAGAAGATGGTGCCGGCCTATTCGCTGCCAAGCGCGATCGCCTTCAACAAGGTGCTGGCCGAAGGCGCGCGCGAGACCCTCAAGCCGGTCGCGATCGGCCACGACGACATCGCCTTCCTGCAGTACACGGGCGGCACCACGGGCGTCTCGAAAGGCGCGGTGCTGCTGCACCGCCACGTGATCGCCAACGTGCTGCAGAACGAAGCCTGGTTCGCGCCGACATTAAGCCGCATGAAGGCGGGCGAGCAGGCGCAGTTCGCGTGCGCGCTGCCGCTGTATCACATCTATGCGCTGACGGTCTGCGCGCTGCTCGGCCTGCGCGTGGGCGGCATGAACCTGCTGATCCCGAACCCGCGCGACATCAAGGGCTTCATCAAGGAGCTGGGCGGTTACCGCATCAACATCTTCCCGGCCGTGAATACGCTGTATAACGGCCTGCTGAACAACGACGATTTCGCCAGACTGGATTTTTCGGGCCTGATGGTGTGTCCGGGCGGCGGCATGGCCGTGCAAAAAGCGGTGGCCGACAAGTGGCTCAAGACCACCGGCATCCCGATCGTCGAAGGCTACGGCTTGTCCGAGACGTCGCCCGTGGTCACCGCCAACCGCTGCGACATCAGCGACTTCACCGGCACCATCGGTCTGCCGCTGCCATCGACCGAACTGCGCATCCTCGACGATGCCGGCAACGCTGTCCCGTTCGGCACCGCTGGCGAGATCGCCGTGCGCGGTCCGCAAGTGATGGCCGGCTACTGGCAGCGCGACGACGAGACGGCCAAGGTCATGACGCCAGACGGCTTCTTCAAGACCGGCGACATCGGCATCATGGACGAGAAGGGCTACACGCGCATCGTGGACCGCAAGAAGGACATGATCCTGGTCTCGGGCTTCAATGTGTACCCGAACGAAGTCGAAGGCGTGGTGGCGGCGATGCCGGGCGTGCTCGAAGTCGCGTGCGTGGGCGTGCCAGACCAGAATTCGGGCGAGGCGGTTAAGCTGTACGTGGTGAAAAAAGACGCAAACCTCACCGCCGACCAGATCACCGCGTTCTGCAAAGAGCAGCTGACCGGCTACAAGCGGCCGAAGTTCGTCGAGTTCCGCGAGACGCTGCCGAAGACGAACGTGGGCAAGATCTTGCGGCGCGAGCTGCGGGATGAGAAGAAGCCGGGTTAAGTTTTAATCTATCTTGACGCGACTGAACTTGGATCCCCGCCTTCGCGGGGATGACGTGCTGGGGCAAGCTGCTAAAGGGGGCAGTGGCAACCAGCCCATGAACGTCGTTCCCGCGGAGGCGGGAACCCAAGTTGCACGCACCCCCCACCGCATCACCGGTTCGCGATCAGCGATTCCAGCGGCGGCAACTGGCGCGGCTTGCGATCCGGCCCCGTCGCCACATACGTCAGCGTCGCCTCGGTCACCTTCACCACCTCCGCCGCCAGCCGATTGCGCTCGGCGTACACCTCCACGAATACCGTGATCGACGTATTGCCCACCTTGGTGATATCGGCATAGAACGACAGCAGGTCGCCCACGAACACGGGATTCTTGAACAGGAACGAGTTCACGGCGATAGTCGCCACGCGGCCATTGGCGCGGCGCGTGGCCGGCAGCGAGCCGGCCAGGTCGACCTGGGCCATGATCCAGCCGCCGAATACATCGCCATACACATTGGCGTCGGAAGGGGCGGGCATGACCCGCAGTTCCGGCATTTTGCCGGCGGGGAGTCGAACGGTGCTGGGCGTGGTTACGGTGTTTTCGGGCGTGGTCATCGTGAATTCTCGGTAAAAGCTACAATCGACCCGAATTGAACCACAAAAGTCTCTCCATGCGCCGTAATACCTCACTTCCGCCCGAACCCTCCGGCATGCCCCGCAACGACTGGGCCACGCTCAAGACGCTGTTTCCCTACCTGTGGGTCTACAAATGGCGCGTGCTTGCCGCCATGGGCGCGCTGGTCGCGGCCAAAATGGCCAACGTCGGCGTGCCGCTCGTGCTCAAGCGGCTGATCGACGGCCTGGCCATCGACCCTGCGCATCCGCACGCGCTGATGGTGCTGCCGGTCGGCGTACTGGTCGCCTACGGCTTGCTGCGCCTGTCGATGACCGTCTTCACCGAACTGCGCGAATTCCTGTTCGCGCGCGTGACGCAGCGCGCCGTGCGCACCATCGCGCTGCGCGTGTTTCGCCATCTGCATGCGCTGTCGCTGCGCTTTCACCTGAACCGCCAGACCGGCGGCATGACGCGCGACATCGAGCGCGGCACGCGCGGCGTGAACTCGCTGATCTCGTACTCGCTGTTCAACATCCTGCCGACGCTGGTGGAAATCACGCTGGTGCTGGTCTACCTGGTGCTCAACTACGATATCTGGTTCAGCATCATCACGGCCGTGGCGCTGGCGTCGTACATCACCTTCACCGTGATCGTCACCGAATGGCGCACGCACTTCCGGCGCACGATGAACGACCTCGAATCGAAAGCCAGTACCAAGGCGATCGACTCGCTGCTCAATTACGAGACGGTGAAATACTTCGGCAACGAAGACTACGAAGCCAAGCGCTATGACGAGGGCCTGAAGAACTACGAGAACGCCGGTGTGCGCTCGCAGACCTCGCTGTCGGTCCTGAACACGGGCCAGTCCCTGATCATCGCCACCGCGGTCACGCTGATCCTGTGGCGCGCCACGCAGGGCGTCATCAACGGCACCATGAGCCTGGGCGACCTGGTGCTGGTCAACACCTTCATGATCCAGCTGTACATGCCGCTGAACTTCCTGGGCGTGATCTACCGCGAGATCAAGCAAAGCCTGGCCGACATGGAGCGCCTGTTTGGCCTGCTCGACCAGAATCGCGAAGTGGCCGATGGCCCCAAGGCCCTGCCGCTGGCGGTCAAGGGCGCAGAGGTCGAGTTCTCGCACGTTCAATTCAGCTACGAGGCCAAGCGCCAGATCCTGTTCGACGTCGACTTCACCATCGCCGCCGGCACCACGACGGCGGTGGTGGGCCACAGCGGCTCGGGCAAGTCCACGCTGTCACGTTTGCTGTTTCGCTTCTATGACGTCAATGGCGGCGCGATCCGCATCGACGGGCAAGACCTGCGCGACATCACGCAGCAGTCGCTGCGTTCGGCGATCGGCATCGTCCCGCAAGACACGGTGCTGTTCAACGACACCATCGAATACAACATCGCCTACGGCCGGCCCGGCGCCAGCCGCGACGACATCGTGGCGGCGGCACGCGCGGCGTCGATCCACGACTTCATCGAAAGCCTGCCCGATGGCTACGGGAGCATGGTGGGGGAACGCGGCCTGAAACTGTCGGGCGGCGAGAAGCAGCGCGTGGCGATCGCGCGCACGCTGCTGAAAGATCCGGCGCTGCTGATTTTCGATGAAGCCACGTCGGCGCTCGATTCGCGCGCCGAGCAGGCGATCCAGGCGCAGTTGAAAGAGATCGCCAAGAACCGCACGACGCTCGTGATCGCGCACCGCCTGTCGACAATCGCCGACGCGCAGCAGATCATCGTGCTCGATCACGGCAGGATCGTCGAGCGCGGCACGCATAGCGCCCTGCTGGCGGCGCGCGGCCTGTATGCGCAGATGTGGGACCGGCAGCTGGCGCGGCCGGATGAAGACGTGGCGTCGCCGGTTGAACATGTCGGCGACGCAGGGTTGGCAGCTTCGCTGCCGACGCGTTCAACCCTGATGCCGTAAGCCCGTCAGATCACGGCTTCTTGTAGACCACACCGTCCTTCATCACAAACCTGACCTGCTCGAGCAGTTTGACGTCCGTGAGCGGATCGCCCTCGACAGCGATGATATCGGCCGCGAACCCCGGCGCGATCGCGCCCAATCGCTTGGGCTGATCGAGCAGCAAGGCAGCATTGACGGTGGCCGCGCGGATCGCCTCGATCGGCGTCATGCCGCCTTCGACCATGTAGCTGAACTCCTTCGCGTTCTCGCCATGCGGGAACACGCCGGCGTCGGTGCCGAACGCCATCTTCACGCCGGCCTTGTGGGCTCGGGCGAACGTGGCCTGCAGTTGCGGCCCGATCGCCGCCGCCTTCGGCTGCACCAGCGCCGAATAGTAATTCGGGATCTTCGCCTTGTCCGCCACAAAGCGGCCGGCCGAGATGGTCGGCACATACCAGCCGCCGGTTTTCTTGAACAGCGCGATGACCTCGTCGTCCATCAGCGTGCCATGCTCGATCGAGTCGACGCCGGCGCGCAGCGCGCGCTTCATGCCTTCGGCGCCGTGGGCGTGGGCCGCGACCCGAAAGCCGTAATCCTTGGCCGTCGTGACCACGGCGCGCAATTCATCCTCGGTGTACTGCGAGTTCTGGCCGCTGGCGGCCTGGCTCAGGACACCGCCGGTGGCCGTCACCTTGATCAGGTCCGCGCCATCCTTGTAGCGCTGGCGCACCGCCTGGCGCGCTTCTTCCGGACTGTCCAGCACACCTTCGGTCGGGCCGGGCGTGCCGATTTTTTCGCTCAAGAAGTGCGACAGGTTATTGGTCGGGTCGGCATGGCCGCCCGTGGTGGCCAGCGATTTGCCGGCCGTGAACATGCGCGGGCCGGGGACGTCGCCGGCAGCAATGGCGCGCTTGAGCGAGATATTCAGGTCATCGGCCGCGCCCAGGTCGCGCACGGTCGTGAAGCCCGCCATCAGTGTGCGTTCGGCATACTTGATCGAGCGGTAAGCCATGTCGGCCGGGTTGGCAGTCAGGCGGTCGCGGTACGCATCGACGACGGGCTGCGTTTCACTAGTCAGGTGGACGTGCATGTCGATCAGCCCGGGCAGGCAGGCGTGGCGCGACAGGTCGATGTTCCCGGCCGCGCCGCTCAATGGCCCGACCGAGACGATGCTGCCGTTCTCGATGACGATGCTGACGCGTTCGCGCCAGGTACCCTTTTGCACGTCGAGCAGGCGGCCGCAATCGACCGTCTGGGTGGTGGCGTGGGCGCTGTTCAAGGCCAGCAGCATGCCGGCGGCCATCATGGTTTTCATCGTTCGTTCCTCTTGTTTTACATGAAAAAAAAAGGCCCTCCATCGCTGGAAGGCCTCCCGGTATCAGGCACTTGCCCGCCGCGCCTAGCGCAGCGGTGAAATGGCGGGATCGGTGTTCGGGTCGCCGAGTTCGCCTTCCCACTTGGCGACGACGGCGGTGGCGATGCCGTTGCCGATCACGTTGGTGGCCGAGCGGGCCATGTCCAGGAAGTGGTCGATCGCCAGCAGCAGCAAGAGGCCCGCTTCAGGGATGTCGAACTGGTTCAGCGTGGCGGCGATCACGACCAGCGACGCGCGCGGCACGCCGGCCATGCCCTTGGAGGTCAGCATCAGCACCAGCATCATCGTGATCTGGGTGCTCAGCGACAATTCGATGCCGTAGGCCTGGGCGATGAAGACGGCGGCGAAGGTGCAGTACATCATCGAGCCGTCGAGGTTGAACGAGTAACCGATCGGCAGCACGAACGAAGCCAGGCGGTTTTTGACGCCGAAGCGCTCCAGGCCTTCCAGCGTTTTCGGGAACGCCGCTTCGGACGACGCGGTCGAGAAGGCCAACAGGGTCGGGCCGCGCAGTTCGGCGATCAGGCGCAGGATGCGCGGGCCGATGAAGACCATGCCGATGCCGATCAACACCACCCACAACAGCGCGATGCCGAAGTAGAACTGGGCCATGAAGACGCCGTAGGTCGACAGCACGCCCAGGCCGCTCTTGGCAATGATGCCCGACACCGCCGCGAGCACCGCGATCGGCGCGAAGTTCATCACGTAGCCGGTCAACTTGAGCATGACGTGGGCGACGCCATCGATGGCGTCGATCAGCGGCGTGGCGCGCGCGCCGACGGCGGCGGCGGCGGTGCCAAAGAACACCGAGAACACCACGATCTGCAGGATTTCGTTCCTGGCCATGCCGTCGACAATAGACGTTGGCACCAGGTGCGTGATGAAGTCCTTCATCGTCAGGCCGGTTGTGGCAAAGCCGGCATCGGTGCCCACTGGCGGCATCATGCCGGCTGCGAACAGCGCGTCGCCGGGACGGAACAGGTTCACCAGGATCAGGCCCAGCGACAGCGAGATGAGCGAGGCGATGAAGAACCAGCCCAGCGCCTTGACGCCGATGCGGCCGACTTCCTTGGCGTCGCCCATCTTGGCGATGCCAACGACCAGCGTTGCGAACACCAGCGGCGCGATGATCATCTTGATCATGCGAAGGAACAGTGTCGTGATCAGCGACATCGTGTCGGAGAAGCTTTGCGCGCCGGCCGTATCCGTATTGGCATTGACCAGATAGCCGACCAGAATACCGATCGCCAGCGCGATCAGGATATAAGTGGTCAGGCGGTTTCGATTGTTCATAAAGCTTCCTGTCTTGGGGACCTGTGCGACACCAGCGGCAATGGCGCTGTCGCTGGTGAATTGTTCGGGCAGTGGCTGGCTGTCGAGGACCGAAAGACCAGTTGGTTCTGAAGATTATGGCAAGTTCCGCAGTATCCTAGGCGCTGTTAGTGCTGTCAAGCATGCTGTCGGGTGTGTCATTACGCCACGTCGCGCGGTGCTCCACGGCGCCCCGGCACGGGTAAAATACGCCATTCGTTTTCCGAGAGCCGCCATGTCCACCATCGAAATCCCCGACACCATCACCATCACCCGTCCAGACGACTGGCACCTGCACCTGCGCGACGGCGCGGCCATGGCCAGCGTGCTGCCGCACAGCGCGCGCCAGTTCGCGCGCGCGATCGTGATGCCCAATCTCCGGCCGCCTGTCACCACCACGGCCATGGCGCTGGACTACCGCGCGCGCATCCTGGCCGCGCTGCCTGAGGGTATGCAGTTCGAGCCCCTGATGACGCTGTACCTGACCGACAACACCAATCCGGACGAGATCCGCCGCGCGCAGGACACGGGCTTCATCCACGCCGTCAAACTTTATCCGGCCGGCGCGACGACAAATTCCGACGCCGGCGTGACCGACCTGACCAAGTGCTATAAAGCGCTCGAAGTGATGCAGGAAATCGGCATGCCGCTGCTGGTGCACGGCGAAGTGACCGACAACGACATCGACCTGTTCGACCGCGAAGCCGTGTTCATCGAGCGCGTCATGCGCCCGCTGCGCCGCGACATGCCGGCCCTGCCGGTCGTGTTCGAGCACATCACCACCAAGGACGCGGCCCAGTACGTGGCCGAAGCCGAAGGCCCGATCGCCGCCACCATCACCGCGCACCACCTGCTGTACAACCGCAATGAGCTGTTCCGCGGCGGCATCCGCCCGCACTTCTACTGCCTGCCCGTGCTCAAGCGCGAAGAACACCGCCTGGCGCTGGTCACCGCCGCCACCAGCGGCGACGAGCGCTTCTTCCTGGGCACCGACTCGGCGCCGCACGCGGTGCATACCAAGTACGCCGCCTGCGGCTGCGCCGGTTGCTATACGGCGCTGCACGCGATGGAAATGTATACCGAAGCGTTTGCGCAGGCCGGCGCGCTCGACCAGCTCGAGGCCTTCGCCAGCTTCAATGGCCCGGCGTTCTACAACCTGCCACGTAACGAGGGCACCATCACGCTCAAGCGCGAAGCCTGGACCCTGCCCGAATCGGTGCCAATGGCCGAGCACCAGCTGGTGCCGCTCAATGCGGGCGAGAGCATCAACTGGAAGATGCTGTAACAACGATGGCATTGCCGCCGATCGACTGGGCGCAGCCGTGGTACGACACGGTGCGCCCGGCCTTTGAGCGCGCCGCGCCGCCGGCTGAGAGCTTCATCGACGCCTTCAATGCGGCGGCGCGCGCGCTCGATCTGCGCAACGGCGCCGGCCAATCGCTACGGTTCGTGCCGCAATCGAGCCTCCCCGACGGCACGGCGTACGAACAATTCATCGGCGCTACCGGCCAGGTGCCCACCCGCGACAACCTGCACGACTTCTTCAATGCGCTCGTGTGGCTTACCTTCCCGGGTATCAAGCGCGCATTGAATACCCTGCAGGCGGCGCAGATCGCGCAGGCCGGCGTGGGCAAGTCGCGCGGCCCGGCGCGCGATGCCGCCACGATCTTCGACGAGAACGCCGCGCTGCTGGTGGTGCGGGCCGATGCGGCGGGCCGCGCGCTGGTGGACGACTTGCGTGCGCATCGCTGGCGCGAAGCCCTGTACGATCAACGCGCCATGTTTGGCCGCGACGCCGAGGTCTGGCTGTTTGGCCACGCGCTAATGGAAAAGCTGGTCACGCCGCGCAAGGCGATCACCGCGCACACGCGCGTCGTGTTCGTGGACGACGATTATTTCGCGCTGGCGCCGGCTGCGCGGCGCGCGTGGATCGACCGCGACGTCGCCGCCATGCTGACAAATGAAGCATTGACGTCGGGCGGCTTCACGCCGCTGCAGGTATTGGGGGTGCCCGGCTGGTGGCCTGGCCAGGACCCCGATTTTTATGGCGATACCACCGTGTTCCGTCCACGCCGGACGGACTGATTTGACCAACTGACCAAGGAGAATGTGCATGGCTGAAGCGGTACGCTGGGGAATTCTCGGCACGGGCAAGATTGCCCGTGCCTTTGCCACTGCACTCAAGGACGTGCCGGGCGCGGTGCTGGCCGGCGTGGCCTCACGCAGCCAGGAATCCGCCGACACGTTCGGCCACGAATTCGGCGCGCTGGCCAGCTACGGTTCGTACGACGCACTGGTCGCGGATCCGGGCATCGACCTGGTCTATATCGGCACGCCGCATCCGCAGCACGTCGAGAACGCCTCGATGGCCCTGCGCGCCGGCAAGGGCGTCTTGTGCGAGAAGCCGTTCACGATGAACCTGCGCGAAGCCGAGCAGGTCGTGACGCTGGCACGCTCGAAACGGCTGTTCCTGATGGAAGCGATGTGGACGCGCTACCTGCCGGCCTACCAGGAAGTGCAGCGCATCCTGGCCTCGGGCGAGATCGGCACGCCGCGCCAGGTGGTGGCAGACTTCGGCTTTGCCGCCACCTTCGGCCCCGAGCACCGCGTGTTCAATCCCGAACTGGGCGGCGGGGCGCTGCTCGACCTGGGCATCTATCCGCTGTCGATCGCGGCCGGTCTGCTTGGCCCGGTGTCTGAAATCCGCGCGCAGGCCGAGATGGGCCCGACCGGCGTCGACGTGCAAACGGGCTTCACGCTCAAGCACGAAGGCGGCGGCATGTCGGTGTGCAGCTGCTCGCTGCTGGCGCGCACGCCGGCCGAACTGACCGTCTCGGGCGAGCGTGGCCAGGTGCGCATGAACACGCGCTTCCACTGCGCGACGTCGATCACGGTCTCGCTGGACGACGGCACGGTGCGCACGATCGACACGCCGTTCCTCGGCAATGGCTACGTGCACGAAGCGATCGAAGCGCAACGCTGCTGGCAAGAGGGCTTGCTGGAAAGTCCGGCGATGACGCTGCGTGAAACGCTGGCGCTGATGGGCGTGATGGACGAGATCCGGCGCCAGATCGGACTGCGCTACGAGGCCGACCGACTGCGTTAGCCAGCATCAAACCCGGCCACGCCGCACCGGCCCTGCCGCTTCCTTGACGCCAGGGCCAGTGGTTTCCCAAGCCGGGCTTATTTCCTCAATTCTCTGCATTCCAGTCCATCCTTGCCGTGTCAAGACGGACGCTGGTGACCGGGGCGCCCGCTGCGCGCGTCCCGGCACCGCCACGTGCGCTGGCATCCCGTCTTCCGAAGCTCTGCACGCTTCGCCTCGGCACCCCCCACGAAACAAAAATAACTTCCATGCGTAACTTTCGAATGAAAGATTTGTCGCGAAATAACACAGATGCAACGAAAATTCGGAAATGCGAAAGATGCTTTGTGTTACATGGTATTTAGCTATAGACTTGGTGTCACAGAGCGCGCTGTCACGATATCGATTGCTTTCGATATCGACGAAAAAGAAACTTTGCGCTGGGGTTACGTGTAATACGAAATAAAACGAAAGATCGAATCGACTCACATCGGCTAGTCAGCGCCTTGGCTAGTGGAGGCAGTGATCGCAACTTGACCGCCTTCCCGTTTGTCAGCATTCGTCACGCTGTTCCAACAACCTATTCAAGGAAGCGTTTTATGAATCTTCATTCACCAAGCTGCTCGCGTGCCGATCGTCATGGCCGCTTCGTGCTGAATCCGCTGACGTCTGCCTGCCTGCTCGCGCTGGCCACGTTCGCAGCGTCGGCCCGCGCGCAGGATACCGGCGTGCCGGATGCCGATGCCGACACCGGCAAGCTGGAGCAGGTGGTCGTCACCGGCACCCGTGCCAGCCTGCAGCAGTCGCTGGGACTCAAGCGCAACGCCGCCGTGGTGCAGGACAGCATCAGCGCGACAGAGCTTGGCCGCTTCCCCGACAATAACGTGGCCGACTCGCTGAGCCATATCACCGGCGTCTCGATTTCGCGCACTGCCGGCGGCGAAGGCCAGCAGGTCAGCATCCGCGGCCTGGGCCCCGACTACACGATCACCACCTTCAACGGCCGCCTGCTGGGCACCGACAGCGCGGGCCGCTACTTCGCCTACGATGTGCTGCCGGCCGACGTCATCAGCGGCGCCGACGTGGTCAAGTCGACCCAGGCCCAGCTGGTCGAAGGCGCCATCGGCGGCCTGGTGAACCTGCGCTCGGCCAGCCCGTTCGACCAGAAAGGCCAGCGCGGCCTGCTGCGCCTGGAGGGCGACCACAACGATATGAGCAGCCTGAACGGGAAGAAGCTGTCAGGCACCTATAGCAACACCTTCAATGACAAGCTAGGCGTGCTGTTCGGCGTGGTCTATGCGAAGCGTGACGTGCGCACCGATACGGCCGGCAACGACGGCGGCTGGACGCGCAATGCAATCCCGAGCGACCCGAGCCAGTTCTGGGAAGGTGGCAATGCCTGGGGCGGCGCCATCGACCCCAACGGCAATGGCATCCTCGACCGTGACGAAGAAGGCCTGATCGCGCCGGGGCAGTTCCGCTTCGGCTCCATCATGGAGAAAAAAGAGCGCATCGCGCTCTCGGGCAAGGTCGAGTGGCGGCCGAGCAGCGACGTCAAGGTGATCTTCGACGGCTTCAAGACCCGGCTCGACTCGCCGCAGGTCGGCTACCAGCTGTCGTACTATCCGCTGTACGCACCGGGTCGCTGGTCCGACATCAAAGTGACCAACAACGTCGTGACCGACATGACGCTCAACAGCAGCGACCCTGAACTGCGCCTCAATCCCGAGGTGCTGAACCAGACCGAGTACCGCGTGGTCGATACCGCGATGTACGGCACCCGGGCGGAATGGAAGATTTCGCCGACGCTGAAAGCGGTTGGCGACGTGTACCTCTCCACCTCGAAGCGCAACTCTGGCGGCAACGACAGCTACGTCGTGCTGCGCATGAACCAGCCCAATGTGACACGGATCCGGCTCACCGGCGCCGCCGTGCCCGATGTGACGACCACGCTGGCTGACGGCCGCGACCTGCAGAGCGGCCTGGCCCAGGGCCTGTTCAGTGGCAATGACTTCAACACCCACTACTACAGCCGGACCGGCGACAACATCGACGACCGCATCGGCGGCGCGACGGTCAGTGCCGACTGGAAGGTCGATCGTTACAACGTCGACTACCTCAAGTTCGGCCTGAGCCAGACCAACCGCAAGAAGTCGCGCGACATGATCAACAACGCGTTCAATGCGGGGCAGGACCACTACTCGGGCGACAACGCGATCAACGTCGGCACCCTGGGTGGCAACGTGATCAACCAGACCTTGAGCCCGAAAGGCTTCCTGTCGGGCGTGAACGGCAACTTCCCGCGCAGCTTCCTCGGTTTCGACGTCGCCAACTATGCGCAGGCACTGGCGGGCCTGGACGGCAAGCCACGCCCGGGCGGCGGCGTGTACAGCTCGACCTTGTCGGCGCCCGCCTTCAATCCGCTGGAAAGCTACCGCGTGGAAGAAAAAACGACGGCCGCGTTCGTGCAGGCCGACCTGGCCGGTGACCGCTGGTTCGCCGACGTCGGCGTGCGCTTCGTGCGCACCAAGACGAATGCGCAGGCGTGGGATGCCAAGATCAACGACATCATCGAGAACGGCGCGTTCAACTACACCGCCGTCTATGCCGATCCGTCGATCGTGCGCCAGGATGCCAGCTACAACTTCGCCCTGCCGTCGGGTAACTTCACCTATTCGCTGACCGACAACCTGCAACTGCGCCTCGGCGCGGCCAAGACGATGGCGCGCCCGTCGGTCGACCGGCTCGCACCGTCCAGCACCACCGCCAGCATCTCGTGGGGCGACTTCACGCAGATCTACGGCGGCAATGCCGACCTCAAGCCGTACACCGCACGCCAGGCCGACGTGTCGCTCGAGTGGTATTACGCCAAGAGCTCTGCGCTGACCTTTGCCGTCTACCAGAAAAACATCAAGAACCAGATCACCAACCAGTGGCTGACCGGCCAGGACATCGGTGCACCTGGCGGGCGCCTGTTCAATGTGCAGCGCCCGATCAATGGGGACAGCGCCAAGGCACGCGGCATGGAAATCGGCCTGCAGCACCTGTTCGACAACGGCTTCGGCGTGCGTGCGCAATACACGCGCAACCTGTCGAAAAGCTGGGTAGGCGGCGTCGAACGTCCGCTCGAGGGCATCGCGCCAGCGACCGCGTCGCTGGGCGTGCTGTACGAGAAGGGCCCCTGGAGCATGAGCACCACGGCCGACTTCACCGATTCGTTCGTCACCGCGACCAATGTAATCGGTTCGGGTTTCAACGAGGTGACCAACTCCGTGACCTGGCTCACCGCCCAGCTTGCCTATGAGGTGAACAAGTCGCTGCGCCTGAGCATCGAAGGCAACAATCTGACCGATGCGGAGCAAGCGCCCAAGCTGACCAACGGCATCGTCAGCCTGCCGAATGGTTATTATCGCTACGGCCGCTCGGTCACCTTGAGCGCCAGCCTGCGATTCTAGTAACGTTTCTGGTAAGGACTCTGACCAGCACGCGGCGCCATGTCATGTGGCGCCAACAGCCCATCGCCAGCGCGGGCCGGCCTGCACATGCACCGGCCCGCACACCCGAGAACTGGAATACCGATGCAATCTATTGTTTCCTCCCTTGCCGTCCTGCTTGCCGGGGCGGTGTCTTTCTCCGCGCAGGCCGCGGACAATGCCAGCTACACGATGGCCGACTATGCCCAGGTGCCGAAGATCGACGTGCACCTGCACCTGCATGAGGCGGCGCCGGCATTCCTGGAAAGCGCCAAACGCCAGAACTTCAAGGTGTTGTCGATCAATGTCGACTACCCCGATTTTCCACCGCTCGATGACCAGCAGCGCGTCGCCATCGCGCTCAAGAAGCAGTTCCCGCAAGACGTGGCATGGGTCGCGAGCTTCCCGGTCGATGGTTCCGGCCAGCCCGCCTGGCTGGCCGCCACGCGGCACCGTATCGCCGCATCGATGCAGGCCGGCGCCGTGGGCGTGAAGGTGTGGAAGAATATCGGCATGAACTTGCGCGGCCCCGACGGCCAGCTGGTCATGATCGACGACGCCCGCTTCGCGCCGCTGTTTGACGACCTGGCCCAACAGGGCATTCCGCTGATGGGCCACCAGGGCGAGCCGCACAATTGCTGGCTGCCGTTGGCGAAAATGACGGTCAACAACGACCGCACCTATTTCAAGAACCACCCGCAATACCATATGTACCTGCACCCCGAGATGCCGAGCTGGGAAGCGCAGATGGCCGCGCGCGACCGCATGGTCGCGGCGCACCCGACGCTGCATTTCATCGGCGTGCACATGGCGTCGATGGAGCGCGACGTGGATGAACTGGCCGGGTTCCTCGACCGCTTCCCGAACGCGGTCGTGGACGTGGCGGCGCGCATCGGCCAGGTGCAGTACCAGAGCCAGAAAGACCGCGAGCGCGTGCGCCGCTTCTTCATCAAGTACCAGGACCGCCTGCTGTACGGCAGCGACCTGGCGCAATCCCCTGGCCAGGACGGCGCCGCGATGGGGAGCGAGGCCGAAGCCGTGTGGCGCATGCACTGGCGCTACTTCAATACGGCGGAGTCGTTCAAGGTCGCCGATCTCGACCAGCCCGTCCAGGGTCTGGCGCTGCCGCGCGAGGTGGTGGACAAGCTCTACCGCACCAATGCCGAGCGCGCCTTCCCCGGCGCTTGGAAAGGCCAGCCATGACCGCGCGCCGTGCATTCCTCGGCTGGCTTGGCGCCGCGCCGCTGGCCACGCAGATGCCGCTCGCCCACGCCGCTCCTACTCCCGTCTCGGCCTCGGCCTCCGGCAAAGGCCATGTGCGCGTCCAGGACGCCGCCGTGTCGCTGCAGTTCGACGCGCAGATGCGCTGCCGTATCGTCAGCCTGGCGGGCAAGCAGCCCACCGCACTGACCGGCTTCGACACCAGCGAGCACCTGATCGTCGCTGGCAAGCCGCTCGGGCGCTTCACGCTGCAGAAGGCGGACCCGGCCCGCGCCACGACGCCATTCGGCGCCGGGCAGGCGCTGCACCTGGTCGGCCGCTCGCCGGGCGGCATCGAGAAGCACGTCACCGTCACATTGCTCGACGAGCATCCGGGCCTGGCCCTGCTCGACGTGCGTTACGTGAACACGGGGACCACACCGCTGGCCATCGAGGCCTGGGTGAACGGCGCGCACCGCCTGGCCGCCGCACCGCGCCATGCGGGCGGCTACTGGACGTATTCCGGCGCCAGCCACGCCGACCGGCGCGACTGGGTGCAGCCCGTCAAGCGCGGTTTCGAGCAGCGCAACTTCATGGGCATGAACGCGTCCGACTATGGCGGCGGCACGCCGGTGGTGGATGTCTGGCGCCGCGACGTCGGCCTGGCCGTCGGCCACCTGGCCCTGCAACCGCTGCTGGTGGCGCTGCCCGTCAAGACCGTCGGCGACCAGGTCGAGATCTCGCTGCGCGGCGACGTGCCGCAGACGCTGGCGCCCGGCGCCACGCTTGCCACACCACCGAGTTTCATCGCCGTGCACCGCGGCGACTTCTATGTGCCGCTGGACCGCTACCGCCTCTTGATGGCCGCGCAGGGCATGGCGGCCCCCGAGCCGCCGCAAAGCGCCTACGAGGCGCAGTGGTGCGCCTGGGGCTACGAACGCGACTTTTCGCTCGACTATGTGCGCGCCACACTGCCCAAGGTGCAGGAGCTGGGGTTCAAGTGGGCCGTGCTCGACGATGGCTGGCAGGTCAAGACCGGCGACTGGACGCCCGACCTCGCCAAGTTTCCGCGCGGCGGCGACGACATGAAAGCACTGGTGGCCGACATCCACGCGCGCGGCATGAAGGCGCGGCTGTGGATCGCACCGCTCGCGGTGGCCCCCGGCAGCGACGAGCTGCACGAGCATACCGACCTGCTGCTGCTCGACGAAACCGGCGCGGCCCAGGACATCACGTGGTGGAACTGCTTCTACCTGTGCCCCGCCTATGACAAGACGCAGGCGCGCCTGGCCGAGACGATCCGGATGATCATCAAGGACTGGGGCTTCGACGGCCTCAAGGTCGATGGCCAGCACCTCAACGGCGTGGCGCCGTGCTTCAATCCCAAGCACAAGCACGGGCGGCCGGAAGAGTCGGTCGAGGCGGTTTCGGCCTTGTACAAGGTGATGCACGACGTGGCGCATGCGGCCAACCCGGAGGCAGTGGTCGAGGTGTGCCCCTGCGGGACCAGCTACGCGTTCCACAATATGCCGTACATGGACCAGGCGCCATCGTCCGATCCGCTGTCGAGCTGGCAGGTACGCCACAAGGGCAAGACGCTCAAGGCGCTGATGGGGCCGTGGTCGGCCTACGCGGGCGACCATGTCGAGCTGAGCACCGGCGGGCAGGACTTCGCCTCCAGCGTAGGGATCGGCGCGGTCGTGGCGACCAAGTTCACCTGGCCGGTCGACCCAAAGCCGAAGGACTCGTTCCTGCTGACCCCCGAGCGCGAGGCACATTGGCGCCAGTGGGTGGACCTGTACAACAAGGGGCGCCTGGCCGAAGGCCGTTATCGCGGCGACCTGTACGACCTGGGTTTCGACAAGCCGGAAACCCACGTCGTGGAACAGGCAGGGGCCTTGCACTACGCGTTCTATGCCGACCGCTGGGACGGCGTGGTGGGATTGCGCGGCCTGGGCCCGGGCGCCTGGACGGTGCGCGATTCGCTCAGCGGCAATGTGCTGGGCAAGGTAACCGCCGACAAGCCAACCTTGCCGATGCGCTTCACCCATAGCTTGCTGATCGAAGCACGGCCCGACGTGCCTGACGCGCTGCCGGTTGCCTTCGCCGGCACGATCCGGCAGGGCGGGGCGGACGGCTTCCCGCTGGCATCGCAATGGGCCGATGCGCCCACCACGTTCTTCCGCCACGACTGGCAAGGCAAGCCGCTCGCCGGCCCGCAGTCGACCCGGGTGCAGTTGCTGCGCGGCGCGGGCCACCTGTACCTGCGCTTCATCTGCAAGTTCGAGACGCTGTCGACCTTCGAGCGGGCCGGGGCAGCAACCGATATCTGGCCGCTGTGGGAGCGCGACGTGGTCGAGGTCTTCCTGCAGGCGCCGGAGCGCGCCGGCTTGATCAGCTATCGCGAGGTACAGGTCGCGCCGAATGGCATGCTGCAGGAAATCGCGGTCGAGGCCTCGGGCAAGAAGCGCCTTCCCGGCGGCAGCCGCGCCAGGACCCACGTCGATACCGACAACAAGGTCTGGATGGCGGAGCTGGCCGTGCCGATGCGCGGCGCCGGGGATGGCTGGCGCCTGAACCTGTTCCGCGTCGAAGGCCAGGCCGGTGCCGGTCGGGAGCGCGTGTATTCGGCGTGGAGCCCGACCCGCACCGCCGCGCCCGACTTTCATGTGCCAGGCGTCTTCGGTCGCCTGCTGGACGCCGTATGACGCTGCGGCGCATGGGTTGGCTGGCCCTGCTGGTGGCAACGTCGGCGCAGGCCGCGCAGGCCGCACCACAGGGCATGGCCCTGGCCAGCTTCGAGGCGACGGACGCCGAGGTCGCCAATCCCGAGCGCGGCATGTATGTCTGGGCGGCGAACGACCTGGCCGCATGGACGCAGGCGCAGGCCGATGCGCAGTTCGCGGCCGGCTACCGGATCGTGTATGCGCCGGTGCGGCTGGACGCGCATGCCGGCGCCGCGCTGCCCGCGACGCTGCTCGGCGAACTGGCCGGCGGCTTCGCGAAGGCGCGCCGCGCCGGCTTGAAAGTCATACCGCGTTTTCTGTACAACTACCCCGCGGGCGAAACCGGTTACCAGAAGGCGCAGGATGCGCCTCTCGCGCGCGTTCTCGGCCACATCGCGCAGCTCAAGCCGGTGCTGGCAGCCAATCGCGATGTCATCGCGTATCTGCAGGCGGGCTTTATCGGGGCCTGGGGCGAATGGCATACATCGTCCAACGACCTCACCGTGCCGGCGGCGCGCACGCAGATTCGCGATGCGCTGCTCGATGCGCTGCCGGCCGACAGATTCCTTCAATTGCGCTATCCACCTTACCTGATGGCGTGGGCGCCGCAGCCAGCGCGCTGGCGCGACGGTTCGGGCGCCTCACGCATCGGCGTACACAACGACTGCTTCCTGGCGTCGAGCACGGACGTCGGCACCTACAGCGAAGATGCGGCGACCCGTGGGCGAGAGCGCCAGTACGTCGCGGCGCTTGCGCACGTGGCGCCGTTCGGCGCCGAGACCTGCAATCCTGCCGATGCGGTCAACCCCACGCCGCGCACGCACTGCGACGACATCCTGCGCGAAGGGCGGCAGTTCGGCCTGACGTACCTGAACGACAGCTACTACCGCACCCTGTTTCACACGCGCTGGCAGGCGCAAGGCTGCCTGGCACAGGTCAAGCGCAGCATGGGCTACCGCTTCGAGCTGGTGACGCTGCGCCACAGTGCCGCGGTCGTGGCCGGGCAATCGGGCGAGCTGGCGCTGGCCGTGCGCAACAGCGGTTGGGCGCGCGCCTTCAATCCGCGCGGAGTGCAGATGCTGCTCAGGCACCGCGCCAGCGGCGCGCTCGTGCGGATTGCCATGGCGTCGATCGATCCGCGTGACTGGCTGCCGGGACGTACCAGCGAGGTGAGCGCACGGTTTGCCGTGCCGGGCGGTACCCCCGCCGGCGCCTACGATGTGCTGCTGGCACTGCCGGATGGCGCTGCATCGCTTGCCGGCGATGTGCGCTACAGCGTGCGGCTCGCGAATGCCGACGCTGCCGCCAGGGGCCAGGGATGGGATGCTGCACTGGGTGCGTTCGGTACAGGAACGACGCTGGACATTCGGTGAGGTGAGTCCACCCCGATGGTCGTTTGCCTAATCGGCGACCAGCAGTTCGATGCCGGCCTCGCGCAGCCCGTCCCGGTACTGCGGGCCGATGCCGGCATCGGTGATGATGGTGTCGACGCGGTCGAGCTGGACAATGCGGTGCAGGCTGATGAAGCCGAACTTCGAGGAATCGGCGAGGACGATGACTTTCCGGGCGCGCTCCACCATCTTGTGGTTCAGGCTCGCTTCCGGCTCATGGTGGGTCGTCACGCCGAACTGCAGGTCGAGGCCGTCGACGCCCAGGAACAGCTTGTCGAAGCTGTAGGCCTGCAGGCAGGCCTCGGCCTGCAAGCCCTGGATCGACAGCGACTGCTTGCGCAGCAGCCCGCCTGTCATGATCAGGTCGACGCCCGGTGCATTGACCAGCTCCCAGGCGATATTCAGGCCATTGGTCATGACCGTCACGTTCTGGGCATCGCGCAGGTGGCGGGCCAGCGAGAGTGTCGTGGTGCCCGAATCGATGATGATGTTCTCGCCCGGCTTGACCAGCCGCGCAGCCAGGGCGCCGATGCGCTCTTTCTGTTCGTGATTGAGCGCGTCTTTTTGCGAGACCGTGTTTTCGGTCGGCGGCATGCGTGCGAGCATGGCGCCGCCGTGGTTGCGTATGGCGAGTCCCTGGGCCTCGAGTGCACTCAGGTCGCTGCGGATCGTCACCGCCGACACGTTGAGCTGTTTCACCAGTTCGCTGACCTGGACCGAGGCTTGTTCGGTGAGTGCTTTGAGAATGGTGTCGCGGCGCTGACCGGTTTGACCCATGATTGGATACGTAGTTTTATTAAAGAAGCAGCTTACCAGATTGCAGCAGGGCCAGCACGCCAGGTGCGGCCTTGCACGCCACCCGGCAAGCATGGATGTTGCACCAAACGCGCGCTCGATGGCGCCCGTGAATCCGGCCCTTGCTGGCGGCGGCGCTTCACTGCGCGTCCGCCAGGCATGCCAGTGCCGTGGCGTCCAGCGGCGTGCCGGCATTGAGCGCCGCATACAGCGCGGCACCCAGCACGGGCGGCAGGCGCGGCGCCACCAGGCGATACCCTCCAGCATTACTCGCCGCCAGTGCGCGCGCAAACGGCGCACGCAGCGGCCCGTCCACACCGAACAGGCCGCCCGAGTACGACACCGCCACGTCGGCGCCCGGATCGACGTCGAGCTGGCCCCGCACGGCATGCACCAGCGCGGCCACCTCGAGGGCAGCCGATTCGAGGATCTCTGCCGCCTGGAGGTCGCCCTGCGCCGCCGCTTCGGACACCAGTTGCGAGAGTGCGGCCACCTTGCTGCGCTCTCCCTTGAGCTCGCCGTACACGACCTGGCACAGGTCGAGATCGTCGCGCAGCGCCAGGCGTGCGCGCATCAGGGCATGCAGCGGCCCGCGCGGCGCGCGGCCATCGCTCATGTGCGAGAACAGCGCAAGGCCGGCCCGTGCGATCCAGTAGGCCGAGCCCTCGTCGCTGAACAGTTCGCCCCACCCGCCGGCACGCGCCTCGCGCCCACCAATGCGGCCATAGGCCATCGAGCCGGTGCCGGCGATGACGCTGATGCCATCGGCGCAGGCCAGCGAGCCGGCCCAGCTGCATACCATGTCGTTGCCGCACAGGTAGCGCCCGTGCCCCAGAACGGCGCGCGGCAGCGCATCGAGTTGCGGCTGCACGACGCGGTCTTCGCCGTAGGCCGGCAAGCCAAAGAAGGCAAAGGCCACGTCGTTCGCGGTCACGCCGGCCGCCGCGAACAGCCGTGCGCAGCCGCGCGCCAGGACGGCTGCCGCACCATCCATGCCGACTTCGAGGTAATACGCGCTGCTTTCCTCGTGGCGGGCGAGCACCTGCCCTTGCCGGTCGATCAGCGCGAACGCCGTCTTGGTGCCGCCGCCGTCAACCCCGAGAAACATCGCCGTCCTCCTCGAGCGGATAGATGGTCACGCCGCGCACCACGCGATTGACGGTGCCCGACACGCTCGGCGTATCCGGGCGCAAGCCCAGTGCCAGGGACTGCAGCAGCGCGAAGGCCTGGCAGAACAGGATGTACGGCAGCGCCAGCGCCAGGTCAGGTGCCTGCCCGGCGCCGGGCAGCAGGGCGCATCCGTCACCCAGCGCCGGTTCGTCGCGGCCGCTCAGCGCCAGCACGCGGCCGGCGCGGCCATCGTTACGCAGTTCGCGCAGCAGATCGAGGTCATAGCGGCGCGCCCGGGC
>Ga0265797_10002486_pt1 | contig 30893 bp, 35 predicted proteins | sample P2T30metagenome_FD_192433 | JGI IMG/M metagenome (GOLD analysis project Ga0265797, IMG submission 192433) | Plant litter microbial communities from East Loma Ridge, Irvine, California - P2 T30 | ecosystem: Environmental > Terrestrial > Plant litter > Unclassified | place: USA: California... | reverse complement strand
GCCCTTCATCTTCTTCTTCTTCTTCTTTCATCTCCAATTTCCTCTCTGACCAAATCAATACCATTGGTGTATATATGTACGTGTATGTTATAATCTCATCATCCCAGATCTCAAAAGACGATATCCTCGGCCTCAGCGCGCCGCTGCCCTCGCCCACGGTGCTCAGCGCCCACGCCCAAGTGTACAAATCGTACATCAAGTCCTCGCACGCCATATGCATGCTCGTCGCCTCGCTGCTCTCCGCGCGACTGCCGCTCACCGACCAAGCCCGTGCAGCCGGCGGTCTGCCAGCCATTCACCGTCTCCATGCCGCGTCGGGCGACCAGATCCGTTTCGTCAGGGCGCCGGCACAGGAAGCCTCGGTCGCGGGTGTGGCACTGGGCGAACACACGGATTTCGGTAGTGTGACGGTGCTGTTCAATCGCTTGGGGGGCTTGCAGGTTCGTCTGCCGTCGGATATTACTCCCTCGCCTCCCGTGTCAATGTCGCCGCCGACAGAGGTGGAGGGTAGACTCTGCGCTGATGGATGGGCATATGTGCGTCCGTTGGCCGGTCACTGCATTGTCAACCTCGGTGACGCTCTCGTCAAGTTTTCAAACGGTCGGCTGAGGAGTAATGTCCATCGTGTTGTTGCGCCGCCGGGGCAACAGGGCAGCGTGGAGAGATATAGTTTGGTGTATTTTTGCCGGCCAGAGGATGATGTCGTGTTGAGGAGTTTGGTGCAGAGCGAGGCGATGGGAGATGGTGGAGAGGAAGAGGATGAGGAGGAGGAGGAGCAGGTCACGGCCAAGGAGTGGATATTGAGGAGGGCGATGGGACGTAGGAAGCCGGATGGGTGGGAGAAAAGTAATGGGACTGAGAGTATCAGTATGAGGAGTGGGGAGATGAGAACTTGAGTAGGGAGATTAGATGGTGCAAAATAACAACCCCCATCCCATCCCATGCCAACACTCATGTCCTGTTTGCCGTCCATCTCCACGTGAAATATATGGTCATTGTGTTCTACTCAAGGCGAGACTGTCCGTCTGCGCCAAAGTCACAGTTAAAAAGCCTCTCCACCTCATCCTCTGCCGAGTCGAGGTATACGGCACTAAGCGTTCAACTACAGTTCTCATGGCGCTCAGGCAATAAGTGCAAAACATCAAGCCCGCAGCCCATAAGAAGCATATCAGCTATACACAAAACACTGCTGGTAAACAAGAAGACTGTTTTGATTTAACTAGAAAATGGCTGGTTTTTTTGTTCCCAAAGTTTGATACGCTTTGCCTATAGAGCCGCTGCATCACCTACTGGTTACCATGTCGCTCAGTCTGAACAAAACGGCGTGCGGCAACCTACTGCCCACCCAACTTCTCACCCGTGCTCATCAAGCTACCGATAAAGGTAGTAATAAGCCTACTCTGTACTGCGACAATGTCATCTGGCACAAGCCAAATAGTCGCACCCATCTTTCGCGCAATGCTGATGGCCAGTTTAGCGTTCTGGTAGCACTCGTCATCGTTGCGACCAGGAGCAACAAGGTCGTAGTCAACATATGCGGGCTTCATGCCAGCCAGAACATCGAGCAGGAAGATGGCATTGCTGAGGGAGGAGTCCTTAAAGGAGCGAACCTGGCTTCCCTTGCCGCCCTTGCGTGCCATGTCGTTTGCCCACTTGATCATATCCGCGTCGGAGATTTCGCGCTTGCCGAGACTCTGGGCGAGATCATTGAGCGTGGAGACAATGTCCTTGCGCATTAGTTGCCATACAAGACCGAGCGTAAGTGTACGCTGGCCATCGGTGATATCAGCTCCCTGGATACCGGGTAACGAGAACTGGACCTGCTTGCCGAGCTCAACGGCGTAGTTGGTGTTCTCGAGAGCCTTGAAGCGCATCAGCTCTTGGCCGTCCCGTGGCTTGTTCACGTGTCGCCAGTTCACACTGCCGGGGATGATCTTGTCATATGCTTGCAGAATAACGGTACCATCCTTGAGATCCTCGTAGAAAGTCTGAACAACTGGCTTGACGTCAAGAGAGTTGAGCCACAGGGTAAAGACACGAGCCTCGCGCTCTCCTGCCGCATCGAAGTCGTCGATCTCAGCCTTCTCCTCTTCGGTAATGGGGTCGAGGCATGGGTGTGTGTTGAAGAGGTTGGCGACGAATGCCAAGTTGAGCTTTGGGTTGCCGGCTACGAGCGATGAGGGCGTGAGGAACTTGCGGCAGTCGAGGGCATCGGCGTTCTGTAGGACCATCTCAGCGCGTTGGAGGAGATCGGTTTGCTGGAGCGCTGAACGAGAGCAGGTTTCCGGCGCTAGTTGGTTGAGGAGGACGGTGTAGTTCTCGCCATCTTTGACATCTGTTGAGAAGTTTGAGACACTGCACATGTTAGCCTTTTCTAGTTCCCCCAAAGGGGCATCAGCAGGTTAACATACGTCCTGTGCCACTTGGCGTTCTTCAGGTGGTAGTTGAACCACCTCAACAAGATCTGCTCCGGGGGCAGGCGCAGGAACTGCTCCAGTGTCTCGTCGTCTTCCAATAGCCTGTAGAGCTCGGGGTGTAGCTTGATGTCGATCTTTCCCAACAAACCTCTCCTGATGATCTGCCAGATCAGACCTAGGATCAAATGCTCTCGGACTTCAATGATGTCTCCGCTGCCAATGTTGACAACAGAGCATCCAATACCCTTGGCGGACTGAATGACAATGTTGTTGTTCTCGGTAAAATGGAAGTTGTTCAGCGACTTGATCTTCTTGCCGGGCTTGTTCAGCACACGCTCATCAATGGTATCTGGTACGCTGTCGTTGATGAGCTTGGACAGCACAAGACCGTCTTTGCAGGCATCGAACATCTCGAATGTGTCGGTGGGGAAGGGCAGGCGATCGCCAATGTCTGGGTCACCAGCGAGGACCGCGTTGATATGGCGGGTAAACTCTGTTCGCTCATCTTCGTTGATAGTATGCGTAACATTTGCAGAAGAGCCCTGGACTTGAATCCTGCCACCACCACTGACGCTGTTCTTGGACGAGTGGCCGGGGTTTGAGGGTGAGTTGACGCTGGAGGCTGTGCCTGCTCGAGGGCGGGTTGGGCCCGTGGACATGCGCTGCTGGGCGGGGGACGAGACACGCAATTTAGAGATGAGCTGATGCAGTCAGTTTGGTCCGGTTGGTCCAGGCTGGGTGATACGCACATCGACATAGTCGTCTAGCTCTACTCTTCGTGAACTGTCGAGCTCGACCTCCTTCAGAGCTTGTCGCACCACATCGTACGGCTGGTGCTCCGACTGCTGTGCTGCCTTGATGACTGTGCTCTCGTCGAGGTAGCCCTTGTCTTCGACGTCGAGCCTACGAAAGGCATCCTGTAGGCCAAAGATCTCGCCCTGCTCGAATTGAGGGTACTTTCTGTTCGCAATGCGCGGTTAGCTTGCGTGGAACCGCGAGGATGTGGATAGAAGAAGGGCCAGAGCCCAAGTCTCTCCTACGTACTTTTGCAGCTTGATGATGTTCATGATGGCGGATTCTGCTCAAGACAGGCCGAACAGGCGGGAGCGGGTATAAAGAAAAAGGATGTGCTAAGCGGCAAACGACTGCCTGGCTCAGCCTCGTTCTTGGGTTGCGCGTTCGACGGCTTCGTGCCTCTTGTTTTGCTTACCCGATGACGACGTGGGGCGGTTGCCAAGACGGGCCAGTCGAGGGGCAGTTGCGACCTGCAACCTGCAACCTGCCGCCTACAACCTGCTCCCGGATTACGTACGCATGTCACACCCGCTCCCTGCATTAGGCTACCTTCACTGCTGTAATGCAACTCACCTTGTCCTGCACTCTCTGCAAGCATCCCGAGTACCAAGCGGCCTCTCTTGCGTATACCGATTTCCTTTCAAGACGCAATGGCCTCTGACTTGCGTAGCCAACGTGCCCGAAGCGACAATGCCCAACCCACTTCATGGGTCCCCCAGCTTGGGTAGCGGTGACTTCCATTGCCACCTCATCTGCCACTAGAGCTGTCATTACTTTGTACATGCACAAATGCCAAACACAACGCCAGCAGTGTGTGCCAGCAACGATTGACCCCTCATGAATGCTGTACATGTTGTACAACATTGCACTCTTCCTTCGTTTCCGCGCACTCGAGACCCAAGCCACCACCCATCACAACAACATGGCAAAGGCGGGGCACGAGTCATCAGTGAAAAAAGAGCTTTTGATTCCCTCATTAACATCATAAGGCCCCTATCGCCGGCTCATCAAACAAAAAATAAACACTAATGCCGGCCTTCCCACCCCCCGCCAAAATATCAAACAAGATCCGACGGTTCTTGTATATTTCAACCTGACCGGACCTCCCCACTGAAAACATCAAGGCGATGGCCTTCCTCTTGGAGCACTGCGCCGCTCACCAAATACACATCATGATTGCGTGAAGATCCATCATTTCGTATACGCCTGCATTTTCGTCAAACATGGCGCGCGCCGTTGATTTCAGAGCCAGGGAGAGTCATGGGGCGTGGTCGCCCACTTTGTCCGCCGCAATGCCATGAGATTTGCCGTGTTAACCGCAATTGAGTTGGCTCATGTCGAGCGAGACCATTATCCAAGTGGCAGTGCGACGGACGCGCGTGAGCTCCTCATACCCTCCCGAGCTAGCAGAAAGGAAAACAAGGGTTTTTAGAATGTACAAGACTTGCATGTGCACATGCCGCATGCAAGAGTCGAATGCCATTGGGAGTTTAAGGCCCAAGACACGATGTAACGGAACAGAGCTGTTCCACGAAACAAATGGTCGTTAAAGTCGTGAATGCCAGGTGCAGAAATGTAGACAAGAGACATAACGAGAAGGAGAGAAATAGACACAAGGAAATATGAGAGAGCGGAAACCTGGGGTTGTACGTCGTCTTGAATCCTCTCGTTTTGATTCAACACATGTGATGAACAAATGTCGTTGTAGCGTGTTGTGTTGTGCTGTTTTTTTTTCGAAAGAAAAAAACGCATTCACTCGATGCTGCCAAAGTGCTGGAGATGGGAGGCCAAACAACCTTCTAGTGTATGGATCGGAGACTGACCACCTGGATAAGCGCGTAAATAGCCTCAATTACCGTCTGGCACGCTGGGCTGTTATGGTGTGTGCACGTTGAAGTCCAGGGTTTGGATCAGCGTAGTTTCCGCCCACTGCACCGCCCTCCAAGGTCTTGCGCCTCTTGAGGCCGCTCATATCATCTCCCTGAACGCTATCAGGCCGGTAGGGGTCTTGGTCTTCATCGTCACGACCGCGTTTACCCGTGTTGTTCACGCCGTTGGTAGGCGCATATCCTTGAGTGGTATACTGCGACACAGCACCAGGAGCCTGGTAGGCATCGTGAGGTGCATTGCCATTGGATGCACCACGGGTATCGCTCATAACGTTGTACAGGTTGCTAGAAGGAGCCTGGCGTTGCGGTGCTGCGTAGCCCGAGTTCCACTGTTGTTGTTGTTGTTGTTGTTGTCCTGCGGCGGCTGATCGAGGGGTGCCACGCCCAGAGCCATTTTGGTGGGGGGATCCCGTCATCTCTGGAGACAAGTGCGCATGGTCAGGATGCATAGCTCCAGCTGGGCCGTTGGTGCTGTATCCATATGGACCTCTGTTGCCGTTGTACGGGGCGTTAGAGTGTGTGTACTCATTCTCGTGATCATGCTCGTTCTCGTTACCAGTAGAAGGTGCGGTGACTTGGTCATTACCTTGTGGCATCATGCCATCGGTTTGTTTGACTTCACCTTCGTCCGGCACATCGGCAATACGAGATGGGGGTGCCATCTCAGTTTTGGGGTAAGCACCGTCTTGTCGATATCCCATCATAGGCTGACCTTGAGCATATTGGCCGGGCTGAGAAGGTGCCCCAGAGTACAGAGGCCTGGAGCCGTCGAAGCTCTGAGCCGCACCGTACGACATACCCTGTTGGACAGCTCCTGGGGGTGTGCTTGCTGGAGTGGTAGGCACGGAGCGTGTGTTGCTAAGTCCAGTGTCAATGGATAGCGGCTGGCCACCTTGGGTATTCTGCACGTTGGCGCTGCTCCACTCGTACGAGCTGCCCTGGTTGCCCATGCCCATGATGCTGGACGCGCTGGTAGGAGGAGTTGGGAAAGTGTGAGCTCGATCAAGACCTGGACGACCTGATGATGGGTGCGGCTGGATAGCGTGTGGGGGCTGCGACATTGCAGCGCCGATAGGGTTGCTCATCGAGTGATGGTGGTGAAGCGATGGGGGCTGGGATGCCGGTGGCCCGGCAAGGTATCGCGTCTGCATAGGGTCAGGTCTTCGGTTCCGGTCTACAACAGCCATGGCAGCGCTTCCTACACTTGCCCTCGTCTGGTTCGAGGGATGATAGAGCAGTGCTCCAATGTCGTGAACGAACAGAGGATACAACTGCTCGGTAATCTTCTCCTTGTTGGCAAACTCTAGGGCTCGCTCGAAAGGAATCCTGTAACATGTTAGCTTTGCAGTGAGAAAGAGGCTCGAGTCGAGCTTACCAAACACCTTTGAGGTGCATTGGACCGATCTTGACGACGTGACGCGTCTTTTCACTCTTCAGGATACCGTCTCTTCGGCCTCGCGTCATGCCTGCAACGTTTAGTAGCTTGGTGCCGTTGATCATGTGATTATCTATGGCTGTCAGCTCGCGGCCCTTCATCGGGTTTAGCAGACAAAGCTTACCTTCACGACGAGCAACACAAACACCTTTAGCTTCGACTTGGAAACACAAACTGCCCTCGTCCTCCCAGAGCGTGGCAGTCACACGAGGCTTCATGCCCGGCGGGGCAACCTGACCAGTGTGATCGAAGGTCTGGGTCTGATAGCTCTGCGAACCCGGAAGTGTTGATGAGGGGGCGCCCGACGACATGGCTGCAAGGGTTAGTCTTTGGTGAAGAGTGGGGAGAGTGTAGGTCTCACCAGGAAGCTGAAGTGTTGAGGGCACCATAGCAGGATTCATTGACGAAGAAGCAGGAATCTGCGAAGGAACGCCGCCTGGATATCCGTACGGGGGATATCCAGGTGGGGGTTGGTTATACTGGTGTTGAGGCTGCATCATCGGGGGCTGCTGCGAAGGGTAAGAGTAGTGCGGAAGCCCTGTCGGAGGAGCCGAAGACGGTGCGTGAGTAGCGGTAGCCATGTGGGATTGATGCACGTCAGCATATGATTGCATCTGGTTCATGCTGTTGTATCCGTTTGAAACAAAGCCGTATCCGTCCTGAGTACCAAACGGGGAGCTTTGGATTGGCTGCGCGTCGCGACTGAGAGACTGATGAGTCTGCTCGGGAGAAGGTGTCTTGTATCCGGTATGTTGACCGTGTACAGACGCAGCGTAAGATGTGTTGGAACCAATGCTTCCACCACCGACAGAACTCGAACTGATGGAACCACCTCGCGGCGAGGAAGAGTTGGACGAGGCGCTTGGGTGCGACTGAATCTGGGGAAGGGCTGGTAGACGCTCACTCGACACTGTGGGCTTTGGTGCGTAGTGGGATTGGTACCAAGTGTCGACGGGGCCGCGGGCGTGGACCGACGAGATCGATGGGAGCTCCAGCTTTACGGTATTGATGTGGTTTTGGGTGTGATGTTTGTGTGGGACGTCGAGAAGTCTTCGCAAAGATGCTCGAGTCAGCTCTCTTGATAACCGAGCGCGTTCGTGTGGAGGAACAAGCGGTCGACGTTCACAACAGTAGATTGCAGTATCTGCGCACGTATCCGATAAGATGATGGCGGGGAGGGTGTTATAGTTTGCGGTAGGTGGTTGGCGAGACGAATAATCTTCAACGCAAGTTAGCTGTTTGCTTCCCAGAGGTGAGTTTCGGTCAACTGCAGCGAGGCCAACGAGAAGCGGCCAGACACGTATGCAAACAATGCCGACTTGAAGGGCACTTTACGAGGCGCGGTGAGAAGGGTACCGTATGGTGTGGTATGGGCAAGATCTAGGAGTACGAAGAGGAGGAGGAGGTGGTGCGCTGGGGTGTGATGGTGGTGGTGGTGAGTGGTAAGTGGGAAGACTCACTGAAGAGGTTCCCAAACGGGCAGGCGCGACAGAAAGCTTCAATGCGCGGGCGAAAGCTGCTAGATGGATCTGAACGCTGCAAACAATGCTGGGGGTTTTCAAAAAGCTAGTCGTTACGTCGTTGCAGTCGTGAGGCAGGGAAGAGCTGGGCGGGTAGGCAATGCTTGTAGCGGCTGGCTGCAAAACAGGCAAAAAGACGAATTGACGAAAGCCGGCCTGGAAGAATAGCTGGAGGGTGTCTCGACAGCAAAATAGCAGGGGCTTTGGGTCGAGGAGAGCAATGTCGTCGTAAATGGTCGTAACGTCGTCGCGCTTCGTTAATGCGGGCCGAGCTGTAGGGATACTGATAGCCGCTGCACCTGCAAGAAAAGACTGGGTGCTCAACGCGTTAGTTTTCGCTTTGTATACAAAAGAAGATTGAAAAGGGCTGGCTGAGGCAACATGAGCCGATAAACGAGAGGTAAACAAGAAAGCCAAAGGCGGCTTCTCGCAGACTACGGTGGGGAGGCGGAGGTTTAGAGGCGGAGAAGGGTGGTTGGGATGTGACTTTGATGCTAGCGCTGGTCCAACCAGACAAGGCGACAAACAAGCGAGTGCACGGGAAACACAGGCGGCGGCGAATGATCCGGCTGGCAGCGCTCGAGACAGACCAAAGAACGGAAACCAGAGGAAAAGTTGGGGTAGCGAGAGGGGGGGGGAGGCCCATCTTACTCACCAAACGGGTACCGAACGAGCGAACAGGCGACGGCGAAGAGGGCACGACAACAACAATGACAACGACGACAACGACAACGGCAACGGCGACGACGACAAGGACGGTGGGAGGGTATGCTGGGTGTGGAGAAGGAAGTCGTTCTCGTCGGCAATGCTGCAGGATTCTCTGCAGCGCTCGACAGCAGGCAGGCCGCAGCTAAGAGGGCTGACCGAGCCAGGCGAGCAACGCACGCCCCGCCCCGCAGTCTGATCCAAGTGGCCGCTTCTCTGCAGCGACGGCGTGTCCAATGCTTCTACACTGTCAGTGCGCCGTGGGCGTCGCTGGCAAGTTGTTCCGTGGGAGGGCGAGACGAGCTGTAGGTGCGCGGACGGGCCGACGCGAATTTGCAGGAGCGGCTCACGAGCTGGCGATGCGGTAGAGATGAAGCGCCTGAAGCCAGAGACGGGTGCGTGCAAGATGCAGGCTCTGTGCTGTACCTAGAGACGGGTGGTGGAGATCTTCTGGGGGACTCAGCAGCAGCATACACACGAGCCGCCGCGAAGCACACTATCTAAATTCGCATCGGGCTTGGTGGGGAGGGAGCGTGAGCGTGAGCGCACCATGGGCATGGGGGTGGCCCGGCTTGCACACACGCAGCCTGGGCCCGCGAGCAGCAGCAATCCCGTGAAAGGCAGGCCGTTTCGCTCGAGACGCACAGGCTCCGCCATGCAGCATGCTGACTGGGCTGATCCGCCGACGATGCGGTTGACAAGGGCGCTGCATGGGCACTGTGTTGGCAGGGACAGGGTAAGGAGGCTACCTACCGCGACGAGTGTACGGCGGTAGGTATGCACGCAAGCGAGCGTAGGACTCTGCTACCAGCCACCACCCTGACGAGCGAAACCATGCCGGGCACGACAGCACCGAGGCACACAGCAGATGACTTGCCTGACGAGTTTGCTGCCACCACCAAGGGGGGGGGGCCGTACGCAGGGCGCGGAGCGAGTGCTCTTCTCCATGCTGGCCTGATGTTGCCTTGTTGTGCTGTTTAGCACTCTCTTTCTCACTCACTCACGCACACGCACACGCACACACACACAAACTCTCCCTCTCCCTCCCTTTATGCCTGCCTGCCCCCTCTCTTCCATTCTGGCAATGACCCGGCCAAAGGTGGTGGACTCCCGGGCCAGGCTAGCGGGCGCCTGCTGCTGTTTTTTTTACCACAGTGTGCCGCGTCCTGAGGCATCGGCTAGCTGCCCGATGGGGATAAGACGGCTGAATGGACGGAGCCAGTCAGCGCAGCCGGAGATATTTGCTGCGGATTGCGGACAAGATGTTGTGTGGGCATTGTAGATTGATAGGGAACAGGCCCAAGGGCTTGCAGGCTTTGACTAAGCTGCGCCGGAACACGTCTGATCCCAACAAGCGATCGGAAAGGCGCTGGCCCAACGTCTGGGTCCATTATTACGGACAAGTCGGATTGCAGTGCTGAGTGGACCGGCAGGCGCGATGATGTGCGCTGCTGCGAGTCAGAGCGGGACGCTTCGCAATGGCTTTGAGACGAAAAAGCAGACAGTCAATCTAGCAGCTGGCAGTGCCGGATAGCCACGCTGGTTCTGAAACAGACCAACTGCCGCGGCACGCCTGTCTTGCTGCTGATGGTCGTCATCTTTGCCGCTTTCACAACGGAACTGGATGCTTCGGGCTGCCATGTGCGAGAGCGAGTAAGAGTACCGTACCGGTATACCCTGAGGCCATGGACTGCCTACTCCTACTGTACACCACACACTGCCTACACGGATCGCTTTCCCTGCTCAGGCTAAATGCGGGACCCATGTGTCTGAGAGCGAGCGGGACAGACGGACAGTGGGCCGTGCAAGTGAGCACTCTCCTCCCTCCCTCTCTCTCTCTCTTTCTCGCCCCCCCCATACTGGGCACTGGGCGCTGGGCGCTGGTCAGACGGCGTGTGATTGGCTGGGTAGTCAACGACGTTGCTGAGCAGACGAGGGCTCCCGCACACGCTCGACATGCAAGACATGTGAAGCATGTGACGCAGGTGCAACGTGGAGACTCGAGAGAGTCTGGCGGCCATGACGAGCCACACACACACACCAGCAGCTGAAAAGCCGTCGAGTGCACGTCGACTGACAAACGTGCCGATGGTAACACGGCCTTGACGGTCAATGTGGACGCCGCAGAGTTTGATAGGACGGCCGCTAGTTGCGGTGAGGAGATGCGCTGGCGACGCTAGCCCGAGCCGGCCCCGCCAAGCCCTGGTCACGCTTTCTGCCCTTGCCCGCAAAACCGCCACCCGCAGACACGCACCCAGCGTGCGACTCCAGCGTCTTCGTCGTGTCTCGCCCTCGGAATCCCGCCTCCCAGCGGCGTGGACGGGGCGCAGTGTCGTACTACCGCTGCTACTGCTACTACTATTACAAGACCATTCCTTTCGGCCTGCTGAAACACGAGCAGTACCGCCACGCGCCGACGACCTTTTGGCTTCGCCCTTTGGCGAGCGTCACGGGACTCGTAGCACGGCGCACGGGAGAGTCCGCCTCCATCCCTGTACCAGGCCATGCGAACGGTGACAGCCTCGACGCTGGCACAAAAGCAAGCCAGCCACTTGACAGTTGGCACCTCTCCAGCGCAGCTTATCGCCGCTGGCGCCAAACCAAGTGTTCGCATCCATTGCCTCCCCCCTGCTAGCCGCGGAGCCTACCATTGTGCCCTCACGGCCAATCCTGTCTCTACGTTATCTGGCAGCATGTGCCCGGAAGGTCTGGTCGTGAGCGGGCTTTGGAGCGCACCTGTACCACCACCACTGACGGCATCAGACGAGGGCCGCCGGAGCAAAACGCATCATCAGTCCGTGCTAGCCGAGGCTGGACAGACCATGCCAGGAACTCGATTACAGTCTGGTAGGACAGCTGGCTAGCGCATCAACATCAACTACACCAGACGCAACAGGTAGGACACAAGGCTCAAGCGACCCGCGCCGTATTACCATGTGCAAGTCTGCCCTTGAACCACAAATACCCCCCATTGTCTTCTCACCGAGCCGGCCCAGTCACACCATCGCCGCGTGGACTACCGTGTCTAGCAGTTATGCACAGGTGGAAATAAGCGTGCAGTGCAGTGCAGCCGGCGCGATGTGGGAGCGGATCGTGGAGAAAGACCCGCGCCCGTCTTGTCTTCTTACTTGCTGGCCACCACACCACACTGGGCCTTGAGAAGTGCCAACATCAGCCTTGCCAGAATAGACACGGTTGACCGATGAAAAATGGCTACGCCCACGTCTACCGTCACCATCATCTTTCGGCACCTGACAATCATTCTATTCTCAATCCTGACGACAGGGGGAGGGGGGGGGGGGTTGTATCAGCCTTTGCTCCTCCTCGAGCATCGTGTTCTCGTGTAGTGGGGTCTGTGTGTCTGTGTCCATTCTTGTCCAACTGGCAATAAAGCGCAATCTGGACTCGGTTCCCGTACTGCAAACTCGGCTGCTTGTGTTTCCGGTCATCCGACTCTGCCAAAACCTCCACCTTGCGTGTGAAAAGATTTTCAGTGAAACGACAACAAGATCAAGAATACCGACAGCGTCCAGTCCAGTCCAGATGTCAAAGGGTCATCCATGGCCGTGGCGGAGACCAACGCCACTCCAGCGTCCAAACACCTGTACCAGCGTTCCTGCAGCCTGAGGCTATCCCGCAATGCGTCCCCGCTTGGAGCGCTCACGCAGCCATTGGACGGAAGTCGTATGCAGCAAGCCGCACTTGCATATGCATGTGATATATAGGATACCCCGGTCTGGTGTCAGCTATGCCCATGCCCCTCTTTCGTCTAAGATCCGATGATGGCCCGATCCAACTGCTGAGAGGGAAATGTCATGGCCCAGTTGGTTGCACCGACGGCTTGGCGCTTCGCCTTCGCTTGATAGCACAGTGAGCGCACTTTACAGTAGAGCAGCCGTCATCGATATACGTTGGGCTATCATCCTTTCTGACCACGTCCGTTCTTCGAATTCATATTGATCAGCATCGCATCCCCGTGCAAGACTCCAGATAGGCGTTCGACTACCAATCAAGTCCGGCCACGTCAGGACCCATTAGAGCCGTTATCGGGGTATCGACGGAGGACGCAAGCCACGACCGCTCCTTGCAGCTCGTGGGGTATGGCTACAGCCCATGATTGGCAGGCGTGAAGGCTCACCGGTTTTGCTCCACAAGTCTGCGCCCCACTTTCTTGTCATGCTTCGTGGACGACTCGCTTGTTGCAACTTGCAACATTCTCTAGCGTCCTTGTGCGTGCACTCCAGATGCTCTTCGATGCCCTCAACAAACCTCAGCAATAAACAATCCAAGTGAGGGGTTGATCGTGTGCTTGAAACCACTACCCGTTTTACCGGCAACAGACATCTTCGCTACGCCATGCTGCATCCCTCCCTCACCGCTCTTCTATACTTGTTCATGCCATTTTTGCAAAGTAGGGATGAAGCAATTTAGACGCTTAATGACGAGCTAGGATCGAGGTCGCGGCTATGCTCCTCCCCCGCCACTGCGCCGCACTTTCAGTCCTCTCTCTCTCCTACTTTGCCCGTGACAGGATCCAAGTACCGGCAGCGAATGTCAGACTGCTAGGCTGGAGTCCAGTGGTAGGCGGGCACTTCTGTCGACTCCCGCTTCAGTGCAGCATCTCATACAGCAGCCAAAGCGCAGGTGGCCATCTCGCAGCAGCAAAGCGGCAGCAGAGCCGCTTGTCGTCAAGGCGCATGATCCGCACGACATACTTATGTGCGTCATTTGCATGTCTCGCTTGGCCTCCAGGGTATCACTGCAGTCTGGCATGGCCGCTATCGACAATAGCTCTTGCCCTATCTGGCTGGGCAATTTTTGTTGGATAGTACCTCAGCAAATTGTTCTACATTGGCCAATTCCTCCAGCGCAAAGAACATGTGTTCTAAGAAAGGTCTCAGCGCAGCTATGCATGGCCCGTGTGTGCATGTTCAGAATCGCAATCAGCATGGCCTGCTGCGACTTCTGCCAGAAAGGCATGGACCGTCAAACCCAACCGTGCGGCTATCGACCCGAAATGCGACTGCGGAAAGCGGCTCTATGCAGGTTCGCACGGCTGGGTACTCGACATCGACAGCGAGTACGCTGGTCTAACAAACCCGACTCATGTTTAGCCAGAAAGCGAAATTCCGCTGAGGTATGGAACAGGCCTGGAGAGAACGGATGTAAGCGCTATTGCGCTATCTATCTGTTAACAACACGCCATTTGCCCCAAATCCTCTGGATGACGCCGAGCTTCCAAAAGGTCTTCTTACCCGAGGGATTGGTAGCAGGCGGCGGCTGGATAAACAGAAACCACCGCTTACGCTATACTGTCAATATATCTCAGAACAAGTAGTGGCCTAACACCGTACATGTTCCGTCCGAGACTCTTCCCGTCGAACCGGACTATCAGGTGTTAATCCGTCCGTTATCCGCTTTTTTTTTCCTTGTGGATTGCTACCTAGTTTAATTCCAATTGCGGGCTAGACTAGCTGGGCCAGGCTCGCATTCGCAGGTCCATAGAAAAGAAAAAGCTCAGCTCAAGGCCGAGATGGTTTCTGGTGGATTCCTTTGCCCGTGGCTATGCGATCGGACTAGATACCGAATCCAATGCACTATGACGCCCAGGCCAGCGCTCTACGCATGCACCGCAACTCATGCTAGCCTAAGAGACGCGTCAACCATGGCCCGTACGTAAGATCCTCCGGCTACTCCATCTCTATCCGAGAATACCGAAGCAAAACGTGCCCCGACCAGCCATCCCAGAGAATGCTGGGGTGGTTGGGAAGATGTGGGCTGATCGTTTACGAAAATCTCTGCATGCATTGCGGGCCGAGAGAAGTTGCACCTGGGACGTCTCGCGGCCAACGGCCGTTTAGTGGATTTAGTGAAGTGATGTCGTCCTGTCTTTGACTGCTGAGTGGCTGCGTTCGCAGTATGCGAACCATGGTTGCAAACACCGTAGCGCCGTGCTAAACTCACCATCTCTTCGAAAACTTATCATGGCTTTACATCGAGATACGACGCCACCACAAAGTCTACGCCTGTGTATCCCGACCCCGCACTGAACACGACGGTGGTCGGCTGTCGACCGCCGACGCTCGCCCAGCCTACGATTGGAGCTCCGGTAAAGGTGTAGTGCTTTCTGCACGCTTTTTAGGTCCCAGCCTTCGTTGTTGACCTCACCAAGGTTCAGCTCATTGGCATCAAGAGCATCATCAATAGGATCCTCGCTTGCTCTTCGCGGGGTCGATGACACACCAGTCAAACCCAAGCCTGCGCCTCGCTCATCTTTCCAAGTTATCATGGCGACATCACCGTTCCCACCATGACCGGCTATCCCTCCTGGGTTCACTTCTTACGAATCACCAGCCTCCCTGGTTCGATCCTTCCATGAAACAAGCCGAGCTAAACCCTGAAACACGATTTCCTCCATTCCAGGGCAGAGCCTGCATTTTTACCTTCTGCAATCTCCTGCGAACACATGTTGCAGATGAAACACGCTGCGTCGCGAACTCGACAATGTCGTATCAAACCTGGGCAGCACATATTCATCTGTCGTGTAATTGACGTGCGTCGCGGGCCGTCTCTGCAAGTCTTGACACGTTCGGGAGGAGTATGTGTGACCCTGCATTGCAGAGAGGCGTGCATGCGCATGCTGGAAGCTCGTTTTGTCTCAGATGCCGCGGGGATTCGGACAGACTCGCATGTAGAAACTTACCATGTCACGTGTCCCCTGGTTAAATGAACGCCTCCATCGTGAAGCAACGCCCCTAGCATGCTCATGACTCTTGTTGGCCCTGCCGTCGATTGGGGAAGTGAGGCCGGCCAAATCAAACATTTGATGAGGTGTGAGTCGGATGGCATGCGAGTCAGCTGAGTGTGGGCAACGTACACCATCATTTCCATAAGGACCATGTGTAACATTGTGAATGCGGAAAAGCAATGGAAAAGCAATGCCATCTAATTTCCACCTTGTTGTTTGCCTTTTGGGTTTGCAAAGTTGCGGCTTGGGTTCAAGATGCGCCTTTGCCAATAAACACGCTGACTGTGTAGCCCCACCATGATGTGCACTGAGCTGAGAGTACGCAAAACAATCATCTTTGATGCCAACGCATTTGGTACGACCCTCTTCAATTGTTGTATGTCGTTGAAGCTCAAAGCACACTGCAATGGCCCTCGCACTCGTCATATATCTCCTCCCCGTCCCGTTCCTCGTCATACATCCCCTCCTCAATCTCCTCCGCAACTACATTTCAGCGCGCAAGTCCGGCTTACGCATAATAATTAGCCCCCTCCCACCATTTTCTTTCCAATGGCAACTAGCTGCCCACTTGTTCCGGCCGCTACTACAACGATGGCGCTGGTTTAGGGCTATCGATTGGACATGCTGTTGGCACGATAACGACACTCTGCACCAAGAGCTAGGTCTTTGCTTCATCGTTGTGTCGCCGGGACATAATGTGCTTTGCACAAGTGACCCATTGACAACTGATCATGTGCTCAAGAAGTGGAGGGATTTTGTAAAGTCCGATAATGTTAATGGTGAGTATGATCAAAACGGTGATGTGGCGTTTGCAGGATCTGATTGGGAGTCACAGAGATCTTGAGTATTTTCGGTCAAAATGTCGATACGGTATGTAACTGAAACTCTGGACAGCCAGGTTTCTTTTTTTTTACGATAGCTCTATCTAAATTGCCCAATGTGTAACCTGACACATGTAGTCAAATGGTGATGATTGGGTTCGCCATAGAAAGCTCACGGCACCTTGCTTCAACGAGCGCGCTTCTGCAAAAGTATGGAGAGAAGCATTGCTGCAATCGAACACTATGGTAGAGCAATGGCTCTTATCGCGAGGTAGGGAACAAAACAGTATGATACAGGACACCGGTACTCTAGCGTTGAACGTCATATCCTCGGTCGCGTTTGAGAACAACGACGTCAACAAAGCCACCTCAGGTCACACTCTATCACTCCGCGATGCTTTAGTGACTGTATTGAGTACCTCGATATCACCAGTAATGGAAGGTATCATGCCATTGCTCAGGCTTCCTACATTGAAGTCTTTCCTCCCAAGAAGTGGTAAACAACTACTTGTAGCCATGTCAGAATTCCGACAGTACATGGACGAAATCGTGGCAAAGGAGAGAGCGAGACAACGTACCGAGGAGACAAAGGGACCGAATCTTATCAGCTCGCTCATCAACGCCACCGGTGAAGCGAAGACTGGAGCTGGGAAGCCAAAGAGCCGTCTTTCGAATTCTGAGCTTAGAGGAAACATCTTCATCTTCACAGTCGGCGGACTCGAAACAACATCCGTCACACTTTCATATGCGCTGGCCTTACTGGCCGTGTATCCGGATGTTCAGAAGTGGCTGATGGAAGAGCTAAACGAAGTTGTAGAGAACCGTCTGGACGGAGACATGGAGTATGCGACAGTATTCCCACGCCTGAAGAGAACCATGGCTATTATGGTACGCAATTGATCTAAAAAAAATCTCTTGTGATGATTCAACCGTGTTGCAGTCGTCATATAAGGCATATAAATACTAACATTTGGCCACAAGTACGAAACACTCCGTCTATACGGCCCTTCACCACCTATCCCTCGTTCACCCTTCCCCGCAAACTCGAACCCAGTCATCCCTATATCTCACTCCAATACCGACAAAAGCGCCGCACACGTCACACTGCCACCAAACACCCAGCTCATGCTTAATTCTTGGGCTTCACACACCTCCCCCGCACACTTCTCTGATCCCCTCACCTGGAACCCCAAGCGCTGGATCCAAGCTCATGCTGGTGATGATGCAAGCTCCAACGAAACCGCCACTGCTGCAAATCTTGCAGCAGAGGAATTGAAGCACCCTGGGAGTGGGAGTGGGTTCTTTGCTTGGGGCGCTGGACCCAGGGTATGTCCCGGCATGAAGTTTAGCCAGGTGGAATTCTGCGGCGTTCTGGGCAGCGTGATGCGGAGGGTCAGGGTGGAAGTTGTTGGAGATGGAGGAGAAGAGGAGAAGGCAAAGGCGAGCGAGAAGCTTTTGAGCGTCTTGAGGGACTCGTGTGCAGAGCCGCTGTTGCTACATATAAGACAACCAGAGGAGTTGAAGGTGAGGTTTTTGCAGCGCTGAGATGGCAAGTAGTGCGTGTAAAATGTTGTTTCATTGGAATTTTTCTTGCATTTCTTTGCGCATGCAGCGTTCATGCTATCAAGACGGTTTAATCGTGATTGGCTAATAGTAAGTCTACGCCAGTATGGAAAGTGAGAAGTCATCTTTCTTGCTGCACAAGGCGCTAATTACTCCCCCGCATTCATCACACCAGGTGGCTGCATACATGTAAACACATCATATCTCTAATACGGCATGTGTTGCTCAGCCATGTCTCTGCCTAGATAGAGTCCACCCGCATGATACCACCTATGTTAGCATACATTCCCATTGGTCGGCGACTCTATGCCAATGGCCGCTAGCCAGATCAGCCTCACCACACAGGCAACTACCAGCCTAGACCAACACTCCAACATCTGAAATCAGGTACTTAAGCTCTCAAGGCTTTCCAAATATCTGCCCCAAATTACACCTAAAATTGTTAGACCGGCAAACATTCTGCCCTCGAAATGGCGTCCAGTCTTGCTTCCCCGCCCTCGAATCTCCAACTGCAAAGTCCCCTCTTCAGCATACTACCTGGAGAGATCCGCAACGACATCTTCGAGTTGGCGCTCATGCAGGATGAAGACCGTGCGGAGTCATATCCTGAAGATTCTTACTGGTATAGACCAGGCTTCTCAGGGCCGCTCAAGGGCAGCAGTGCACTTCTACGCACGTGCAGACTGGCGTATAAAGAGGGACAGAAAGTATTCTTGAGGCATCTGGAATGGGCGTTTTGGTTTGGTATGCTGGTTTGAGCGTTGACATGGCAGCGGATGCTAACATGCACGGTTTAGACCGAGGACCAGAAGGCCGTTCGGGCAACAGCGCATTCCTAAATTTCTTTTGGGATCTAACACCCCAAGCTGCTCAATCGCTTCAAAAGGTCCGTTTCTTCACGCAAATGTACTGGCTTGAACAAGGCCGCAACATGTACTATCTTCTCTCGTTGCCACAATTTCGCCCCACTCAGCTCACCATCACGATTCGATACTCTGATTGGTGGAATTGGGAGGGAAACGCTCCGCTTCGGATGGAGGAGACATGGTTGCGAATCTTCATGGGAAGCCCCGGGTTACGCGTGCTACAAGTCGAGTATGAGACTCTGAGTTGGAAGAGGGAGGAGATGATGCGTGTTGTTCAACGGAACAAGGGCTGGAAGCTTCCTGTGCGGAGTGAGGCTGAATCATTCCAAACAAATGATATGGAAGGACATCTGAGCGCGGAGGGCACAGAACTGAAGGAGTGGAAGTGGAAAGGCACAAGCAAGCTAGGCGGGGTGGAATGGGCTCATCATGGTGCCGCTGATCAGATGGAATATGTTGTGGTGACGGACACGTGGAAATTTGTGGATACTCCACTCAGCGCTGAAGAAATGCGAGGGCGTGTCGTTTCGTTGGAGACAGCTCCAGCGAAGAGGGAAACCACGACACCGCGTCGTCGGCATATGTTTCACTGGCGTGATACGCTTCGTTAGACGAGGACCACAACATGTAGTGCCTCTTGAGAAATCTCGATACGTAGGAGTAAGTTAGCTAGCTCGCTTTCAATTTGAAGTCAAGAAAACTGAGAAGACACGAGAAGATCTGAGACGATCTGAGATGATCTTGCAATAGCCGCAGATGTAATATGAAGACTTCATTCGATATGCACAATATCCGGATGCACAGATCCGAGGCAAGCGTGCCTGCACCGTGTGAAACAAAACACTTTCCACTTCTATACCTCTGTTAGGCGCACGCCTCCAACTATCACAAAGTTGCAAGGCAAAACATGATGCATTGTACGTATCAGGGGACGATAGAATCATGGTAGATTGACTTAGGTGTTGCATTGAGCTCAGTAAGTGAGTGAAGGTAAAATCACGTGAAATCGTGTTTGCGGTCTTGCCTAGTTGAGACTAGACTTTTACTGTCACTTCCAAACTTATTGCTGGTGTCAGTCATTGTTTTGTTTACCTCGCCCGAGACACACCTGTGAAGTTCTCACACACCCATCGACATGCCGGAGTTCCTGGATCTCCCGGATGAACTGCTGCTCGCAATCGTCAACGGGGTACGAAAACACACCAACACTTTACAGCAAGGCTACCGCAACCTTCAAGGCATTGCGTTATCCTGTCGGAAGTTACGTCCCATCGCGCAAGAAGTCCTTCATATAGAGGCCACTATCCAGAGAGCTCGCTCGTTGAGGGGCCTGAACAACCTAACATACCTCGTACGCACTCTCATACAGCGACCAGATCTAGCACTAAAAGTGCGGACGCTCGATCTAGGAATTATCGGCAATCCCATCATGCACTCGGGCGATTGTTCGCATTTGGTACATCCCGAAGAACAAGATTGTACTTGTCGTTTCAAAGGATTCATCTCTCTTTGCATCGACCGCCTACGTACTGCAATCACAATGGACGGTCTCTCCCTCTATAACCAGAACTGGGCCATAAATATAAGGAACGGACTTCAGATAGCTGGCATGTATGGACATCTAAGAAAAACTATCAAGAGCCTTACAGCTCTAAAATATCTCTCTCTACAATTCGGGTCTTGTTGGGGAAATAGGTTCAACACAGAATTGGGCGAATTATCAGAAGCATCATATAAGTATGTAGCTTCGAAGCTAGAGAGCCTTAGCTTGACGCATTTAGCCTTGGACGTCGAAGACATAAAACGCACCTGGTTCGATGAGTTTTTTGACGTGGTTCCCGTCGAGGAAATATATCCTATGACTTCATTCGTTCGGCTACCTAATCTTCGCTATATCACGGCTCCACAAGAGGCTTTTTTCTCTCTCTATGACTCTGAGAAGTACAATCTGCCTGAAAGCATCGAAAGCATCGGAATCATCGACCCAACAACCGAAACCATGGAATATCTCAGTCACCTATCGAGCCACCAAGAACAATGGCCGAATTTGAGGTTGATCATATTCGAAAAGGGCACGTACGGACACGGATATTACAGGAAGAACGCGAATAGCGGAATATATCATGATAGTGACAAGGATCATTACCAACTCCGCTGTTTGGAGTTGTGGCGAAAGTCTTCCGAGCTAACAAGTAAGGGAGTTCGAATCAGCGATGTGAAGGTGGAGCTGGTACGTGACAGGTTTGCTTGGAGGGATGAGTGGACTGGCTAAAGCCAATGAGTAATATATGATTTTCTATGGGTATATAGGGGTATCATGAATCCGAAAAGGTCTAAATAGGTAACAAGCTATGAGTAGTGTATACTATCAAGGAGGAACTTTGTGTAACTGGTACATCTTCACTATATGTATGTACGTAGTGGCAGTAGCCCTATCAAATAATGAATGCGAACGCAAATGCTCTTGAACATGACCGGTAAATCCAAACAAAACGCCGCATAAAGTACTCCATAACATGAGATCAGACAAAGACCTTAGAATTTGACCAAAATCTCGGCGGAGCCTAGGAATACAAGAAAATGTGTAACTTCGTGTATAGCACGATCATTATGCTTCTCACACATCCATGACATGAAGCGTGTCTCAATCCAATGATTATTTACGTAGTATAACAAGGTAGACTACGTCCCGACCATTCATGTCGATTCCTCATATCTACACGATTGGGTTATAGTACTTGAAGCTATTCTTTGGATCCCACTCATTCTTCAACTTGGTCAACTTGGCAAGCCTGGCGTCGTACCCATACAACTCAGCCTTTGGCTCGTCTCCATTTGCATAGTTCACATAGCAATGCCGCTTCTCGCCGCCGTTGTCGAAACCCGTGTACAGCGCATCCCGGATTGCGCGCGTATATGCATCCGCATCCTTGGCCGTCTGCTTATCATCACCAGTCCACCACAAAGCTGGACTAGCCAGGATGGGATTCTCGCGTTCTTCCGGTGCCAGGGCCGTGGATGCCGGATCAACGGCGCGTACAGCCTGCATACCGTAGTTCTCCAGGAGAGTAATTGCAGTGCTGAAGCGAGCATCTGCCGTCACCTGGGCGAAGATCGTGAAGGCTTTGCGGAGGCCCATAAGGTCCCAGGCAGGCAGGGTGACGCCTGCACCGGCAATATTCTCGTTTATCGAGCAGACGTGACTGTCGATGCTGCTCCCGGTTACGGTGTACAGGTCTACGTACTTGACGTCGGTTGAGACTGTGGTTGCGATGGGGCTGAGAGCTTTGAAGTAGGCTGCATATGGCTCTGCTTCTGTCTGTGTTCCCTCGTATGCCACAGTATATGCTATTACAGGCTGGGTTGGTGTTAGATTGATAAACAAATAAGAACGAGTGAGGAGCTGTCTGCCTACATTGACCGGATCTACATCAGGAAGTTTCACAAATACTCCAGTGAGCGCCAACTTCGCTGGCCGCTTCATGGAAGGTCCTTCAAAGTCATTGAGGAGACTGAAAAGCGACTCGAGCTTCTCAGACGGATATATCAACGAGTACACTGTCCAGTTGGATGAGATGTCGTGGGTCTTGAGTTCCAGGCTGGTGACGATGCCAAAGTTGTGGCCAGCTCCTTGCAAAGCCCAGAATAGATCGGCATTCTCTGTGCGAGATGCTTCGACAATTTCGCCACTGGCGACCACTAGACGTGCGGAGACAAGTCCGTCGAGAGAGTAACCGTATTGGCTTTGCAGCAGACTGTGGCCGCCTCCCAAGAGTGGCCCTGCAACGGAAACACATTCGCAAACTCCAGTGACTGGTACAGAGGTGATTAGCTGGGTCTTGATTAAAAAAAAAGTCGCATATTTGAACTCACCAGCATATTTTCCCTTGACAAAGAGTGCGCGAGTGATTTCGTATTGCATTGTACCGCCTCCAACCATGGCAGTCTTGCCATCCTGCTTAAGTGTCGTAGTATTGAGCTTCCGCATATTGATTTGGATGCCATATGGCAGTTTGTTGAGCGATTTTGTCCATCCATGAGCACCTGAGATGGCCAGAAAAGGAATATTGAAGCGATTAGCCAAGGCAACTGTCGCTTGCACATCGGACTCGGTCGCTACTTGGACAACTACACTGTAATGGGGAGATATGCGTGGAGACGAAGCGCGCAACTGTAAGGTATCCCAATCGACTCCTCCGGGGAACGTGATGCTGGCTTCATCCGAAAGTTGAGCGCTCAGTGCGGAGACGACGTGTTTTAGGTCCTTTTGCGCGAACGCGGATGAGCAACGGACGGTGCATAGCAAACCCGCCGCAATAGCACGAAAGAGCATCATGATGGGCTTCTCAAGATGTGTTAGTGTTTAGGAAATGGGTAGGGTGGAAAAAACGAGTGACCTGACAGGGCGACCAAGTCCTTTTATCGGCCAGCTTCCCACGATTACATGTCAGAAGTGGCTTGCATTCGTGGTATCTTGACCGTGCTACACGTATGCACGCCGGCCCCATAACTGTATACTTCAGCTGAAGGCATAGACATATCACTAGTGATCTAGCTTGCTGACTCGGCTATGGAAGGTGCAGATCGATGAGCTCGGATACAGTGTGTGTAGGTATGCTTTTTTCGGGGCGCCAGGTTATGTGCAAGCTTTGAATCATGGCTTACAGCGAGACTGTACCTTCCAATCGATATTCTCAAATGGCCAAAAGCATCGCGCTAGTTCGACACTGAATGTATGGAAAGGTGACGCAGCTGCGTGCTCACGAGGTCTGTACCGAGCAGCCAAGGCGCTACGGGCGGTCTACATCCCGCACTCCGGGTACTAGACCCTCAAGTGATTTACTATGCTATGTGAGTACTTTCATTACTAACGATTGCATGCGTTAGTCGTCAACACGTTGATAGATACCGCATAATGTCACAACATAATCACCGGTAGCAGCGACAAAATTACCAAAATACACCATGTCTCATACAATCCAAGTTGCTTTCATGCAAGCGACCATTCACAGCTGTGGCTGTAGTTTTACTAAGCATTACTGTCCGCTAATGCAGTACTGAGACACAGCGTTTTCAGCGACCCCGCATGATGAATGTTGACACGATCGGTTGCATTTTGAAGCCGTATGGAGACGCACCCTTTATCAACAGCCTGACTATGACTGAATCACAGGAAACGCCAGGTCATACAGCTACCGAAAACGGCAATACTACTTGTGCGAGATCACTCGTTAATCAAACATCCTATCCAGATACATTACTACACGCTACTGTTTGCCCGAAATGTCAGCACTTGTTCTCGCAGCCTGAAGTTCCCCTGAAACAAGTCGTTCTTGTTAACCGTGAAAGAGAGGTGACAGTTGGAAAGTTGTCAAAGTGTTTCATATGTACATCTCTATGGCCATCGAGCGAGTCCGATGACTACACTGGAGTAGATCTATGGCTGAAATACCGGCTCGTTGGGGATTACTTTATGTTACGGACAACAAGACAACCTATACTCGCGTATCTTTATCCATTTACGAACAAATCAAGATACCCATCGATAGACATCAATCGGAATCCCCTGGAAACAGAACCAACCTCGGTCAGAATCGTGCCCAAACTAACGAGCAATACTGGAGATGAGTCCTGCTCCGAACAAATGCTAGAGTGGTTGCGAATATGCGACAGCGACCACAAAATTTGTCAATGGCACTTGAAAAACAGTAATCATTGGATGATGCCAACTCGCTTGATCGACTTGAAGGGCCACCCAAAGTTGGTAGAGACTGCGCACCACCACGACTTCGCTAAGCAGCAGCAGACGAAGTACATAACACTTAGTCACCGATGGACGCAAGGCTGCACGGCTAAGCTGCTCAAATCAAATGTCCAAGATCTGAAGCAAAAGCTTGACTATCTAGTCCTGCCCCAGGTCTTTCGTGACACGATGTTTATGGCTAAACGTATTGGAATCTTTTACGTATGGATTGATGCTCTGTGCATCATTCAAGATGATGAAGACGACTGGCAAAAAGAAGCATCTCAGATGGGCACCGTGTACCAAAATGCCTATTGCAACTTTGGGGCGACTGCAGCAGCGACAGTAAAAGCTCCCGTTGAATCACGGAGATCGGGGCTCTTTAAGAACCGAGAAATGGGGGCCATAACTCGTGTTGATATCAGTCGATACAATCATACAAGGACATATTGCGTTGTACCCCTTGAGACAAGCTTGGCAGGCAGTCTCTCGGTAGAACCTCTCTTGGATAGAGGTTGGGTCTTCCAAGAACGTCTTCTTAGCCCCCGTTCTATATTCTTTGGAAAGGTACTTTCTTGGGAATGTCCGGAGCTACTGGCAACTGAGACCTTCCTTGAAGGATTTAACAATCCGCCATTTCGTCTGTCGGCACTTATTGGGACGTGCCAACCTGGGGACCCTACCCCCAGAAATCATGTTCCCTGTGAAAAGATTTACCAAAGGTGGTTGGAATTGGTAGAAACTTATAGACTGACTGAGTTGTCATACATTAGCGACTTGTTACCGGCTATGTCTGGCCTTGCTCATCGATTCGGCGATGCCCTGAAAGATGAATATCTAGCAGGGTTGTGGAAGCGCGACATGATTCGCGGACTTCTTTGGAAGTCCGGTCGTTTCTCCTTCGAGAAGACGGCGGATGAGCTACCACATGCATATCGAGGTAAGAAGAAGACCCACTTTGGTCTACAAAATTTTCCGACTAAGCTAAGAATTCCAGCTCCCTCATGGTCCTGGGCAGCGCACGACTTTTCCATCCTCGATGGGTGGCCTGTGAGTAAAATAGTATACCAAAATCGGGTTGCTCGTGGAATTCGTGAGGAGACACTAATTGCCGATTTAATCAACGCTTCTGTGAAACTGGCCGGTTCAGACATGATGGGCCAGGTCTTGAATGGACTCGTTCAGATTTCCGGGTGCTTGCAGCCTAATCTCGGGGTTGAAGCCTGTAAAGCATACTATAACATGTACACAAACCCAGACGCATTCTTCGAAGCGTACGACTACGGATACGATGAACACGGGTATCACTCAAGAAAGGACACCTTCTTCTTAATGTTATCATACCTACCTATCCTAAAGTACACGTCAGAGCAAGAGCCTATGTTACGCATGGTACGGGGGTTGATACTCAAGGAGACCGGTCGAGCACGAGACGAATATCATCGTGTGGGCTCATTCGCCCTGGACCCCGACAAGCGTGCCGAATTTGCTGGTCTGGACATTAGCAACCTAAATCGCCAAACTATCACAATCGTGTAGACTATTTCACTTGATCAGACTTTTACCAAATAATACTACCCAACAGCTTCTCCGAGCCATCCCGAATCACCTCCGCACACTCCTCGGGTGCCTTCTCCGCCCCAAATGGCCAACGCCCTCTCCCAGCCCAGGACACACAATATATACACCCTTACCACTCCACTCCCTCCAAACATCGGAAACACAAACCGGCATCCCAACCTCCGCCTCACTATACAGCAACAACACTGGCACTTCAATCTTCCTCCCCTCTTTGTAATTCTTACAAGTCGCCTTGAGTGTATGCTCCTGCGTAAAGAAACCACTATACACGTTCAACGCGCCATCAACCTTAGGTTTCTTAGTTCTAGCGGCGTTTCTACCAGACGCACAGGACGTCATTTCATGACACCAGTTTGACGGGCCAAAAGCGGTGATCATACGGGTTGCGAGATCGGTGTTTGCAAGAAGAAGCCAGCCGAAGTATCCTGTTATCTCTCCATTACTGCAACGGCGGGAGGCAAGGTGCTGCCATTACGTTGAGATGGGGACCTGGGATGTTGGGTTAAACTTGCCATTCCAGTAACCAGAGAAACAGAACAGCCCTTACAATGTCGATTAGACAGACGCCCAGGGTTTCTGACCCTGATAATACCGCTTACGTCCAGGTAATGGCCTAGTTACAGCAGCGCCAGGGTCTAGGTCGATATGTTTTGTGTTGGTCGGTGAGAATGACATGTATCTGAGTTTCTTGGGGGATGTTAGTAACATGGAGATGACGTTTACATAGTTTACCATTATCAATTCTATCAGACATGTAACTTTACCCCTCTGTAGCACTCATATAAAAGTCGGGGGTTGTAAACCTCGGTATTGGCTTCACCAATTGGACAGTCACAGATTGCCTCACCCCTCTTCCTTAGACGCTCGTAGGAAATTTGACGGCAAGATGACTCAGTGGAATGTAATCGCATCATGTCACGTAGAAAACCCCCAATATCCAAACTCCATAGCAATGTTTAAAAGCCCTGTTGACTTTGTACATAACTTTTAAACCACCATACACAGTTCGTGAAAACCCTCGACCTCAAGGTCACATACCAGAAAACGCCATCGCTATGCGGAAAAAAAACACAGTAAAATTCCTCCTCCTGGTACATCATTGTTCTCTCGCCAAGATCATCTTCTCGCGCTCCGCCTTCCGCTTGACTGTACCCTTCTTCGTATGTCTCCTTTCGTTCTCCTCCTTCCTCTTGATAGACTTGATCTCCTCAGCCTTGATCTCACCGGCCTTCTTGACAGTCTTGGGGAGATGTCTGTGTCTATCGATGCGCTTGATCTCGGGCATGTGCTTGTACCGTTCCTTGAGTGCTTCATCATATGCCAGCTTCTGTCGTAGCGCAAAGGATTTGATGCCCGATCTTTCCGATGCTCTTGCTCTCCATAGACGAACGTTGCCGTCATCTGAGCCGCTGAGCACGTACTTGTTGTCGGGACTCCAGGCAACTGAGAATACACGTTGCATCCGCTTAGTATGGTACACATCCCGAGAATGACCCTTCTGTCGCTCCCATAATCGTATGGAGCGGTCGTAGGAGCCGGTGATGAGCTCTTCTCCAGTCGGGGAGAACTCGATGGACATGACCGCCGCAACGTGACCTTTCTGTTAGACGTTAGTCATATATTCGCTATGAAGTACAAGTAAGAGTGAAAGTGAAAGCTTACCAAGACTTGTAATGCCCGCTTCATGTTGCGCATGTCGAATATATAACCGTTGTGATCTTCGGATGCAACAGCAAAGTTGTAGGCTTCCATTGGGTTCCATGCAAGGCAGTTTGCCGCAAAGTTGAGGACGGTACGATGTAGAGGAGAGTTTGTGCGAGCATCGTACAGGATGACGGCTCGATCGGTGGCGCATGATGCCAGTATAGATGTCTCGACCTGGTTGAACTTGACGTCGGTAATGGTGTCGATAGCCTGTCGCGCAGTCAGTATATGCTTCCAGCATAGTTAGTGGGGATAACTCACCGAAGGCCATACGAGACTCGAAACTGGGGCTCCCGATGTTCTCGATGTGTCGTATATGGAGATGACGCTAGAGCCAGCAGCAAATGTTGGTAAGGAGCGGTGGTGCGAGACGGATGTAAAGGCTGCGTTGCCATGCCATGTCGCTTTGGGGGGCGACTTGGAGGGTTGAGCGTAGGGCTCGAACATTTGGATTTGTCGGTCAGATCCGCAGGTGATTAGCCTCTTGTCCTGGGTCCAGCACATGCCCTTGACCATATTCTCGTGCGCTTGAGCCTGCCATTTCTCCTCCCTGCTTGTCAAATCCCACACCTTCACGATGCCGTCACCACTGCCGCTGGCGAAATGCTCAAGCGAGTTGGGGTCCTTTGCGAATGAGTAAACACCGTCAACGTGCCCGGGCTCGAAATCGCCAAGGAAGGGCTGCGCAAACATGCGCTCGACTTTTGTCGCATTGAGGGCTCTGGTGTATTCTCGCGCTCGTTCAAAAGGGTGGAGGTTCGGGTCCAGGTTCCTCGTGACTTTTGCGATACTGGAGCCGGGGGCCTGCGTCGAGGCCGTCGAGCGGCTGAGGGCCTTGATCTTCATGGTGTGTCGTGGATGTCCAACTCTTCAACTTTGGAAGACATCGCGAACTTTTGGCGTAAGATTTCCAGAGACAGCGGCTGCGCTAGCTGATTGGGGGCGACACTAACCTCGAATATGCTTAGCGTGTGGCACCAGCGAAAACACCTAGCGCGCACACCAATATTGCTGCTACCACGAACCTCTTCACGACACGACCCAGTACCCATCTACTAACCCGGACGACAGCCAAAATGAAGTTGTGAGTGCACCCCCCATCCTCCACAAATCCTGATGGCGCGCAATTTGACATGCTGCGATACTTCCTGAGTTGGCTCGCGGAACGTCAATTTTGCACCTGCCCAAACCCAGAACATGCGACAGAACAGCTGCTAACATATTTCTGCAGCCTCAAGGTCGGACGCGTTGTCGTACGTTTAAATCGCTCGAAATCGCTCTTTCGCACTCACTCACAGTCCGCCTAGATCATCACCCGGGGCCGCTATGCCGGAAAGAAGTGCGTGATCATCTCACCACTCGACAATGGCACCAAGTCGCATCCCTTCCCCCACGCTCTCGTTGCCGGTGTCGAGACCTACCCCTCCAAGGTCACCCGCCGCATGTCAAAGACCAAGCAGGCCAAGAAGAGCAAGGTCAAGCCTTTTGTTAAGCAGGTTAACTGTACGTGGGAGCCAGCGTGGTGAGAGGAACTTGCACTGACACAAGCAGACACTCACATCATGCCTACCCGCTACACCATTGAGCTCGAGAACCTGAAGGGCGTCATCTCCGCCGACACATTCAAGGAGGTTTCGCAACGGGAGGAGGCCAAGAAGACGGTCAAGAAGGCATTCGAGGAGCGATACCAGTCCGGAAAGAACCGATGGTTCTTCACTCCCTTACAGTTCTAAGCTTTCCTTCGGTTACGGCTGGGCGCAGATGGGCATGATTTGACACGGAAGATCCTGCATGAGCATGTCGGTTGTTATCATAGGGCGACAGGACCTCCAACCCGGCCTGTCATCCAGGCGTGTATTTCGGCTTGATAATCAAAGCATGAAAAATCCGGCATTCGGCTCAATTCACGAACTTCATGAAATGCACATGATTTTCACGTTGGCTTTCGTGCCCACCACCGGGTGACGAGTGTGATTGGCATGTGATATTGATACGAACTAGCGCTGCGTTCATCAGTCGTCGATTGCGTTAGCGACGCGAAACTCTGAATCATCATTATATTAGGCAGAACTATCAAAGATGAAGTGAGAGCCCTCTGCTAGGTTGGTTTGATACCGAAGTCGTCGTTCTTACTTTCAACCAACGACCAATTGGGCGATAACGCGATAGACGGTATGGTGCGAACATGGGCAAATGAAGTAGTTACTACGATGATAGTATCTGACATGGAGTGTAGGAGTTTAAGAGCTTGCACGGGATATCATTGTCATTACTCAGTCTAAAACTAATCACCCACACCGTCAGCAAGATGAAGTATGCCTAAGCAGGCACAAGAAAACTCCGCATTAAACCTCGCTTTCGCTTTTCCAATGAGACGAGCCTATGCGGCTCCGTAGTCTCTGGTAGTACAAGTCTAGGCAGCATACAGTCTAGACGGGGTCTAGCACGACGTCGACGGTGTATGGCTGCGCATCCATACCATTGCAGATCCTTGTAGTCGCCGCCACCCTACTGGTTAATCTCATCGACCTTCTTCTTCGTCTCCTCCTTGCTCTTGTTCAGGTAGGCCAACACAACGTCGCAGGCATCGCTGATCATCCTCAGCTCGAAGCTAACGGCCGCAACACCCATCTTCACGACGCCGTTGTTGTAGTGCGTCTTGTTGTACTCGTCTTGCCATGCTCCTTGTACATATGACACAGGCGAGAAGGCGTACTCCTTGAGTTTCGACGTGTCTTCCTTGACAATGGGGAGATGTGTTTCGAGCGTTGAGAGACCGCTGTCGCCAAGCTGATCTGCGCGCTCGAGATAGGGCGAGAGGTACGAGTAGGGTGTGCGCAGGTATGGGTGCAGGGGTGCAACAACGCTGTTGTAGGTGTTGCTGGCGAGAGTGAGGGCACGGGAACCGTAGGGGTTGGACTTGAAGGTCTCGACGCCGTCGTGGATGGCTGGATACGAGTTGAGATGCTGGTAGCTGTGTTAGCTCTGGGGTTCCAAGTTCTAGATCATAGCGGTTGTGAGTATGGAGGCCCCGGCCGGACTGCTCAAAGATCAAGGTATCCAAAAGATATCGTTCCCGGCATATGTTGCTAATAGGACCAAGCTT
>Ga0265797_10002484_pt1 | contig 30941 bp, 25 predicted proteins | sample P2T30metagenome_FD_192433 | JGI IMG/M metagenome (GOLD analysis project Ga0265797, IMG submission 192433) | Plant litter microbial communities from East Loma Ridge, Irvine, California - P2 T30 | ecosystem: Environmental > Terrestrial > Plant litter > Unclassified | place: USA: California... | reverse complement strand
TGCCCCGGCGGCACGTCCGGCCCCGGCGGCACGTCCGGCCGCGGCGCGCAAGGCGGTGCCGGCGCCGAAGGCGATTGCGGCCAGATCCGACAAGCGCGAGCCGGTGGCGGCTGGCGATTGGGAAGAGTTTTAATATTCCTCCCGTTAGCGGCGCAACGCGCCGCCGCTAACAAAAATCCCGGCTCCGCGTATCCAGCTTCCCCAGCAGGTGCGACATGTCCACCAGCCGCTTGGCCACCAGGTGGCGCACCTCCCCCTCCTTCTGCCACACCCCGTACACCCCCAGCAGCGGCGCGTTCAGCACCTCGCGCCGCTGCTGCTCGACCAGCGTCGGCCAGACGATCACGTTGACGTTGCCGGTCTCGTCTTCCAGCGTCAGGAACAGCACGCCCTTGGCCGTGCCCGGTCGCTGGCGCACGGTGACGATGCCGCAGGCGCGCGCCAGCTGGCCATTTTGAAAATCCATCAGCACGTCGGCCGGGATGAAGCGCTTGGCCAGCAGCTGGGCGCGCAGCAGCGCCAGCGGATGGCGGCCCAGCGTGAGACCTTGCGCGCGGTAGTCGCCGACGATCTCCTGGCCCTCGCCCGGCGCCGCCAGCAGCGGCGTCTCCTCGACGGGCTCCGTCGGCCTCAGCAGGTCCCGGTCCGGCACCGCCCCCACCGCTTCCCACAGCGCCTGGCGCCGGTGCCCGGCGAGCGCTTCAAGCGCATTGGCGCCGGCCAGCACCTGTAAATCGGCGCGCTCCAGGTGGGCACGGCGCGCCAGGTCGGCCACGCCGGCGAAGGGCCGGATCGCGCGCGCCACTTCGATGCGCTCGGCCGCTTCCTGCTTCAATCCGCGCAGCATGTTCAGGCCCAGGCGCACCGCGGGTTGAACGCGCGACGGATCGCCCAATACGGCGCCCAGCTCTTCCAGCGTCGATTCCCATCCGCTCACCATGACGTCGGCCGGACGCACCTCGATGCCGTGGCGGCGCGCATCCTGCACCAGTTGCGAGGGACTGTAGAAGCCCATCGGCTGGCTATTCAGCAGCGCGCACAAAAAGGCGGCCGGCTCGTGGCACTTGAGCCAGGAACTGGCATAGGCGAGCAGCGCGAAGCTGGCGGCGTGCGACTCGGGAAAGCCGTATTCGCCGAAGCCCTGGATCTGGCTGAAGATCTGCTCGGCGAAGGCGATGTCGTAGCCGTTCCTCAGCATGCCGCCGACGATGCGTTCGTAGTAGCGCTCCAGCCCGCCCTTGCGCTTCCAGGCCGCCATCGCCCGGCGCAGCTGGTCCGCCTCGCCGGGCGTGAAGCCGGCGGCCAGGATCGCCACCTGCATCACCTGTTCCTGGAAGATCGGCACGCCCAGCGTGCGCTTCAGCGCCTTTTCCATGTCCGGGCTCGGGTAGGTGACGGTTTCCTTCTGTTCGCGCCGCTTCAGGTAGGGATGCACCATGCCGCCCTGGATCGGTCCGGGCCGCACGATGGCCACCTCGATGACGAGGTCGTAGAATTCGCGCGGCTTCATGCGCGGCAGCATGCTCATCTGCGCGCGCGACTCGATCTGGAACACGCCGACGGTATCGGCCCGGCGGATCATGGCGTAGGTGGCTTTATCGTCGTGCGGGATGTCCTGCATCTCGAACACGGTGCCGCGGCGCTGGCCGACCAGTTCCAGGCCGCGCCGCAGCATCGACAGCATGCCCAGCGCCAGCACGTCGACCTTCATCAGGCCCAGTTCCTCGAGATCGTCCTTGTCCCACTGGATCACGCTGCGCTCTTCCATGGTCGCGTTCTCGATGGGGACCAGGCGCGACAGCTGGCCGCGCGCCATCACGAAGCCGCCCGGGTGCTGGGACAGGTGGCGCGGGAAGCCCAGCAGGCGCTGCGCCAGCGAGGCCCATTGCTGCGACAGCGGCGCTTGCGGATCGAGGCCGCTCTCGGCCAGGCGGTTCAGCAGATCCGCCTTGCTGTCGAACCAGTGGTGCTGCTTGCAGACCTTGTCGATGATGGCGAGGTCGACGCCCAGCGCGCGGCCGCTGTCGCGCAGCGCGCTCTTGGGCCGGTAGCTGATCACCACCGCCGCCAGCGCCGCCCGCGTGCGTCCGTACTTGCCGTAGATGTACTGGATGACCTCTTCGCGGCGCTGGTGCTCGAAGTCGACGTCGATGTCGGGTGGCTCGTTGCGCTCCTTCGAGATGAAGCGCTCGAACAGCAGGTTGGCCCGGCTTGGGTCGACCTCGGTGATGCCCAGACAGTAGCACACCGCCGAGTTGGCGGCCGAGCCGCGGCCCTGGCACAGGATGTGCTGCGAGCGCGCGAAGCGCACGATGTCGTACACGGTGAGGAAGTAGTGCTCGTAGCGCATCGCGGCGATCAGCGCCAGCTCGTGCTCGATCTGCTGCTGCACCCCGGCCGGGATGCCTTCGCGGAAGCGCCGGTGCGCGCCGATCCAGGTTTCGCTGCGCAGGTAGCTGGCGGCCGTGTGGCCGGGCGGGACCACCTCGTCCGGGTATTCGTAGCGCAGCTCGTCCAGCGAGAAGCTGCACAGGCCGGCGATGCGCAGGGTTTCCGCCAGCGCCGCGCGCGGGTAGATGTTGGCCAGCCGCACGCGCGAGCGCAGGTGCTGCTCGGCATTCTGCGCCAGCCGGTAGCCGCATTCGGCCACGGGTTGGCCGATGCGGATGGCGGACAGCGTGTCCTGCAAGGGTTTGCGCGAACGCACATGCATCACCACATGGCCCAGCGCGACGATGGGCAGGCCGTGCTGCCAGCCGACTTCCTGGACGGCCGCGCGGTGCGCATCGTCGAAGGCGCGGTGCAGCAGGTTCAGGCCGATCCAGGCGCGCCCCGGGAACACCTGCGCCAGCCACGCGGCCTGGGCGTGCAGGCGGTCCACGCCGGCGCGCTCGTGGCTCGGGTAGGCCGGCAGCAGGATCGCCAGGCAATCGGGCATGCCGCGCAGGTGGGCCAGCGCCTGCGGCGGCGCCTCGATGTCGGCCGGGTGCAGGCGGTAGCTGCCCTTCTCGCTGCGCGTGCGCCCCAGCGTGATCAGTTCCGCCAGGTTGCCGTAGCCATTGCGGTTTTGCGCCAGCAGGAGCAGCGACGGCGCGTGACCGCCGCCGGGATCCTGCAGGTGGAAGTGGGCGCCGATCAGCAGCGGCAAGCCGGCGCGCCTGGCCTCCCCGTGTGCGCGCACCACGCCGGCCAGCGAGCACTCGTCGGTGAGCGCCAGCGCCGCATAATTCAGCTGCACCGCCCGTGCCACCAGTTCCTCCGCGTGCGAAGCCCCCTGCAGGAAGGAGAAGTTCGACAGGCAGAACAGCTCGGCGTAGTCGGGTAACTGAGCTGGCAATGCCTGCACGGCGGGTGGCGGATGGGTTGGCATGGGTCGCTGCGATAGGGGCTAGAATCGTCGGGTTAAAAGTCACTGCGTCTCGAAAAACAAAACTACTGTATATAAACACAGTATAACTTACGAACCCGACAATTGAGAAACATGCACGTCCACACCTTGACCTGCTTCAGTGCCCGTCCCGGCAGCGGGAACCCGGCGCTGGTGATCGAACACGCCGCCCCGGACGCCGGCGCGCGCCAGGCGCTGGCCCGCGAACGCAACACGACCTGCGTCTTCATCGACGAAGACGGCGGCACGATCCGGGTCGACTACTTCTACCCGCACATGCGCAGCCCCCTGTGCCTGCACGCGACCCTGGCCGTGGCCGCGGTGCTGTTCGCGCGTCCCGCGGCGCCGGCGGCGATCGCGGTGGAAACGGCAATGAAGGGCCAGCGTCTCGGACTCTCACGCGAAGGCGGCGACTATTTCGTGCGGCTGGCGGCGCAGCCGGTGCCGGAAGTCGACGTCAACGTGGAACAAATCGCGGCGCTGCTCGGCACCTCCCTGCCCTGCGCACCGCAAGTGGCGTCGGTCGGCAGCCCGAAGCTGCTGGCCGAGGTGGCGAATCCGGACACGCTGCATGCCCTGCGGCCCGACCTCATCGCCATCGCCGACTGGAGCCGGCAAGCGGGCGTGAACGGCATCTACGCCTGGTGCCATAAGCCGGATGGCGAATACGAGGGCCGCAACTTCAACCACCTCGACCCGCTGCTCGAAGACAGCGCCACCGGCGTCGCGGCTGGCGCGCTAAGCGTGGCTTTGCAGCGCGGCCTGGTCCTGCGCCAGGGCAAGGCCACGGGCCGCGATTGCCTGATCCGCACGCGTCTTGACGGGAGCGGGTTGCTGGTCGGCGGCTCGGCAATGTAATTACAGAGTAACAATCGGAAACATACTAAATTTCCCGGTTTGCTATACTCGCCCGCTTTGCGGCCGAGTTCTGCATGACCGAGTTCAAAGACAGCGATCGCGAGATCCACCTGTTCCGCATGCGCCTGGTGGCGATGGTGGCCTTCATTTTCATCTGCTTCGGCCTGCTGGTCGCACGCTGGGTATGGCTACAGGTCGTCAAGCACAACCAGTACATGGCCAAGGCCGAGGACAACCGCATCGCGCTGGTGCCGATCGTCCCCACCCGTGGCCTGATCATGGACCGCAACGGCGTGGTCCTGGCCACCAACGATTCCGCCTACACGCTCGAGATCACGCCGTCCAAGCTCGAAGCCAATCCCGATTCCGTCATCGATGAATTGTCCAAGCTGGTCGCCATCGACCCCAGGGACCGCAGGCGCTTCAAGCAGTTGATGGCGGAATCGCCGAACTTTTCCAGCGTCCCGCTCCGTACCCGCCTCAGCGACGAAGAAGTCGCCCGCTTCGCCGCCGAGCGCTTCCGCTTCCCCGGCGTCGAGGTGCAGGCGCGCCTGCTGCGCCAGTACCCGATGAAAGAGGTCGCGTCGCACGTGCTGGGCTACATCGGCCGCATCAACCAGAACGAAGCCAGGACGATCGGCGAGGGCGAGGACGCTTCCAACTACAACGGCACCGACCACATCGGCAAGGAAGGCATCGAGAAGAGCTACGAGCGCCAGCTGCACGGCCACACCGGCTACGAGGAAATCGAGCGCTCGGCCGGCGGGCGCGCGGTGCGCACGCTGTCGCGCACGCCGGCGGTACCGGGCACGAACCTGGTGCTGTCGATCGACATCGAACTGCAGAAGGTGATCGAACAGGCCTTCGGCGACCAGCGCGGCGCCCTGGTCGCGATCGAACCGGAGACCGGCGACGTGCTGGCCTACGTCTCGCGTCCGGGCTTCGATCCGAACCTGTTCGTGGACGGCATCGATGCCCAGAGCTGGAACGAATTGAACACCTCTTCCGACCGGCCGCTGATGAACCGCCCGCTGTCCGGCACCTACCCGCCCGGCTCGACCTTCAAGCCCTTCATGGCGCTGGCCGCGCTGGAACTGGGCACGCGCCGCCCCGAACAGGCGATCAACGACCCGGCCTTCTTCATGCTGGGCGGCCACCGCTTCAACGACGACGTGCCGCAGGGGCACGGCCACGTCGACATGTACCGCTCGATCGTGGTCTCCTGCGATACCTATTACTACCAGCTCGGCAACGACATGGGCATCGACGCCCTCAGCGGCTTCATGAAGCCCTTCGGCTTCGGTTCGCCGACCGGCATCGACCTCGAACATGAAAAGACCGGCGTGCTGCCTTCGCAGGCATGGAAGCGCGAGCGCTTCAAGCGCAACCGCGCAGCCCAGAAGTGGGTCGGCGGCGACACCATCTCGGTCTCGATCGGCAACGGCTTCAACAACTACACGATGCTGCAGCTGGCCCACGCGGTGTCCACGCTGGCCAACGACGGCGTGGTGATGAAACCGCACCTGGTCAAGATGCTCGAGGACGGCCATACCCGCCAGCGTTCGCTGACGGTGCCGACGGCGTCCGGTCGCATCCCGCTCAAGCAGGCGAACATCGACTTCGTCAAGCGCGCGATGGTCGGCGTCACCACCGACAAGGATGGCTCGGGCTTCAAGGCCTTCCACGATGCCGGCTACATCGCCGGCGGCAAGACCGGCACCGCCCAGGTGGTCGGCCTGAAGGGCGGCAAGTACAACCGCAACATGACGCCCGAACACCTGCGCGACAACGGCCTGTTCATCGCCTTTGCCCCGGCCGACAAGCCGAAGATCGCGCTGGCGCTGGTGGTCGAGAACGGCGGCTGGGGCGCGGGCTCGGCGGCGCCGATCGCGCGCCAGGCGCTCGACTACTACCTGCTGGGCAAGCGCCCGCATGCGCCCAGCGAAGCTTCCGGCCAGGCGGTAAGATAAGGTCTTCTTTATCAACCCGATACGCCATGACCAACAATTCCTCCACCCTGCGTCACGTCGTCCTGTTCGCCTTCAAGGACGAGGCCAGCGCCGACCAGGTCCAGTCCCTCGTGGACGGCTTCGCCCAGCTGCCGGCGGCGATTCCCGGCATCGTCTCCTACGAATGGGGCACCAACGTCAGCCCGGAAGGCTTGAACGACGGCTTCACCCACTGCTTCACGCTGACCTTCGCCAGCGCCGAGGACCGCGACGCCTACCTGCCGCATCCGGCGCACCAGGCCTTCGTGGCCACGCTGGGCCCGGTGGTGGCCAAGGCGCTGGTGCTGGACTACTGGGCGCGGTAATCAGGATCGCAAGCGGCGCGCCTCGGCGTCCTCCTGCGCGGCCTGGCCGCGCAGCGAGCGCAGGAACAGCCCGAGGCCGCCGAAGGCCAGCGCCAGGATGCACAGCAGTTCGAAGGCCGACATCGTGCGCAGGTTCAGGCTGACCGAAGAGATCACGCCGAACACCATGGCGCCGAACGCGCCGACCGCCAGCAGCCAGCCGACCGCGTTGCGGGCGTTATAGAAGATCATGGCAATGCCGATCACCAGCGGAATCAGGATCATCCCGCCCGTCACGCCATAGCCGCCGACACCGAACAGGCGGGCGCCCATCCCGAAGGTGGAACTCACCACCACTGAATTGAGCAGCAGATAGAAGCCGCCGCACATCAGGACCAGGCCGAGAAAAAACTGGCCCGCACCGCCACTGGTTCCGCCTGCACCTTTCATTGCCCCTCCTCCGATGTTCGCCAAGACGCGTGCCAATAACATAACATCACTCAGGCAGCCTTGGCGCGGTAAAAACATCCGGCTTTTAACGTCACGCCATCATGCCGCCATCGATGAACAATTCCGCGCCGGCGACGTAAGTGCTGTCATCGGAAGCGAGGAAGAGCGCGGCCTGGGCCACCTCGTCGGGACGGCCCAGGCGCTTGAACGGGATCCGGGCGGTAAAGGATGCCCTGACCTCGTCGCTCACGCCGTCGAACATGGGCGTATCGATCGGTCCCGGACTGAGCGTGTTGACCCGGATGCCGCGGTCGGCCAGTTCGCGGGTCCAGGTACGCGCATAGGAGCGGACTGCCGCCTTGGTGGCCGAATAGGTGCCGTAGCCGGGATTGCCCATCGCCCCTGCGATCGAGCCGATCAGCACGATGGCGCCGCCCTGCGGCATGTGCCGGACCGCATGCTGCACCGTGAACACCATGCCGCGCACGTTGAGATCGAAGGCGCGGTCAAAATGCGCTTCCGTCGTCGTCTCCAGCGTGGCGAATTCCGAGACGCCGGAAGACGTCACCAGGATGTCGAGCGCCGGCGTCTTCGCCTTGATCGTGTCGAACAGGCGCGCCAGGTCGTGGCTACTTGTGACATCGCCCTGCACCGCCTCGACGCCCCCGCCGATCGATGCCAGCGCCGCGTCGAGCTGGTCCTGGCGCCGGCCAGTGATGAATACGTGGGCCCCTTCTTCGGCGAAGCGCCGTGCGACCGCGAGCCCGATGCCGCTGCTGCCGCCGGTGACCAGTGCCGTCTTGCCTTCGAGCTTCAACATGGTTTTTCCTTTCAGGTTGTCTGGACAGCCGATGATACATTTTGTATATTTGGTGTCAATTACGCACCATGTATATCGCAGATATATGAAAGGAAACCGCAATGCCCCAGGATATCGACCCCGACATCGCCGCGATCAGCAGCACACGCCCTGTCCTCGAGCAGGTCGCCAACAAGTGGTCGGTCCTGATCCTGACCGTGTTGTGCGCCCAGCCGTCGCGCTTCAACGCCATCAAGCGGCGCCTCGATCCGATCACCCACAAGGCGCTGACCGAAGCCTTGCGCCGGCTGGAACGCAATGGACTGGTCAACCGGAAGGTGATCGCCTCGTCCCAGGTCGCCGTCGAATATTCGATCACGCCGCTGGGGCGCACCTTGCAGGAACCGTTCGTGGCGCTGGTGGCGTGGGCCACCGAGCATGGGGGAAGAATCGAACATGCCCAGCAGGCCTACGATGCGCGGGCAGAGTGAAGGTCAGCCGGACGCGTACCGGCTCATGCGGCGCTTCTCGCCAGCGAGGCGCGCAGGCTGACGCTGACCGGGAAGGTGCGCGTGACGGGCTTGTGCATGCCATAGCACAGGTTAAGCAGCTCGGCGACGCCATTCTTCGTCATCTCGCGCCACGGGATGTGCACGGAGGTGAGCCTGGGCGCCGAATAGGCCACGCTGGGCGCGTCGTCGTAGCCGATCACCGATACGTCCTGCGGCACGCGGATGCCGGCTTCGTGGAAGTAGGACAGCGCGCCCAGCGCCATCTCGTCGTTGGCGCAGAACACGGCGCTGAAACGGCGGCCGGATTCGACCAGTTCCCGCGCCGCGGACCAGCCGCCGCTGGAAGAAAAGTCGCGTTCGGCCATCCACAGCGCGCCGGTGTCGATGCCCGCGCCTTCCAGCTCGCGCATGAAACCGTCGATGCGGTCGATGTTGTCGGCCACCGTGGCCGGGCCGGCGATGACGGCGATGTCGCGGTGGGCGTGGTCGAGCAGCGCGCGCGCCGCCAGCTTGCCGCCCAGGCGATGGTCGACCGTGAAGCATTGGTTTGCGATGCTGCCGAAGCTGTGGTTGAGCACGACCACGCGCTCGCGCTTGGGACCGAGCGCGGCCAGGTCTTCTTCCTGGAGGGGGCTGGTGAGGACGATCACGCCGTCGCAGCCGCGTTCGACCAGGAAGCCGACGCCTTCCACCGCCTGGCGCCGCGCATCCTCGCGGCTGATGCCGAAGGCGACCATCATGTGCAGGCCGGCGCCGCGCAGTTCGGTGTCGATGACCTGCAGCAGCGCAGTGTAGAAGGTGCCCGACAACAGCGGGATGTAGACCCCGATCATGCGGCTGGTCCCGTACAGCAGCGAGCGCGCCGCGTGCGACGGGCGGTAGCCGAGCGCGTCGATCGCCTTCTTGACGCGCTCCAGCTTGGCCTGCGACACCGAGCCCTTGCCGCGCACCACGCGCGAGGCGGTACCGAGGCCGACGCCGGCCAGGCGGGCTACGTCCTTGATCGTTGACACGCGGGGTCCCCTGTCCTTGTAATCGTTATAGGCTGCAGCGCAAGCATAATATAAAACCGCCGTTCCCGGCATTGCCGGAAACGACGGTCCCTGGATCGACGGGCAGTTTCAGCGCACCGCCGTCTGGATCGCATGCGCCGGAATATCCACCGCCACCTCCATCCCATCCACGACCAGGCGATAACGCTGCGCCTGGTCGGTCTTGTTCATCACCACCACCGCCAGCGACCCGTCCGCATTGCGGAAAGCCGTGGCATCCAGCGTGCTGCGGCTGGTCGCGGCGCTGACGCGGCGCGCCTGCGGGCGGATCCAGCGCGTGAAGTGGCCCATGTAGGCGTAGCTGGGCGTGAAGATCAGCTGGCCGTCGTCGCTCGCGTGCAGCAGCGCGAAGCAGTAATTGCCGACGTGGTTCGGGCCGCCGCGGCTGTCCAGCAGCATGTTCCAGTCGACCCAGCCCGACGAGCCTGCGTTCAGGTCGGCCAGGATCTCGCTGCCGTAACGCTCGCCGTTGCCCCAGGACTGGAGCTGCGACGCGTCGAAGTGCTCGATCGACGACTCGGTCAGCAGCAGCGGCACGTCCGGCCAGGCCTCGTGCACGGCGGCCAGGTTGCGGTGCATCGGCTGGCCCTTGGCCCAGGTCTCGTACCAGTGGTAGCCCACGCCCCAGATGTAGGGCCGCGCCTTGGCGTCCGACAGGATGTGGCCGGCACGCTGCGGCAGCAGGTCGCGGTTGTGGTCCCAGACGATGACCTTCTTGTCCTGCAATCCGGCGGCCTTCAAGGCCGGGCCGAGGTGCTCGCCCAGGAAGCGGGTTTCCTGGTCGGCCGTGAAGATCATCGATTCCCACTTCTGCTTGGCCATCGGCTCGTTCTGGATCGACAGGCCCCACATAGGGATGCCGGCCTTTTCGTAGGCCTTGACGAAGCGGACCACGTAGTTGGCCCAGGTATCGGCATACTCGGGCAGCAGGCTGCCGCCGCCCAGCATGCTGCCGTTCGACTTCATCCAGGCCGGGGCGCTCCAGGGCGAGGCGAACACGCGCATCTGGGTGCCGTAGGCCGCGCCCGCGGCCAGCGACTGGCGCATCAGCGGGATGCGGTACTTCATGTCGTGCTCGATGCTGAAGGAATCGAGCGAGCGGTCGCCCTCCTTGACGTAGGTGTAGCTGGCGCTGCTGAAGTCGGAGCTGTGGATGGTGGTGCGCAGGATGCTGTAGCCCAGGCCCTGGCGCGGGTCGAAGTAAGCCTTCAGGAAGGCCTTCTGCTGGGCCTGCGTGAGCTTCGCGTACACCTCGGCGGTGGCGTCGGTGACGGCGCCCCCGAAGCCGAACACCTGCTGGAACTGGCGGCGCGTGTCCACGAACACCGCGGTTTCGGTTTCCATCGGCTGCGTGGCTGCCACTGGGGCCGCCAGCGCCTGCTGCGCGAACTGCTTGCCACTTCCTTGCGCCGTGGTGTACAGCTGCCATTGCGCGTTCGATTTTGCGCCACCTTGCGCCAGCGCGGTCCCGCCGGCGCACAGCGCCCCCATCACGGCGCCGCACACCAGCACCGCCTGTCGTCTCGTCGTCATGCAATCTCCTCCGTTATCGTTGTCGCTTACAGCTTGTAATTCACGCCCACCAGCACCTGCCGTCCATACGTGGTGTAGCGTTCCGGCGCATACGCCCCGCTGGCAAACGGGCTGCCCTGCTTGGTCTGGTAAGGTGCGTTATTCAGGTTGTTCGCCTGGATCACGAAGGACAGGTTCTTGTACGGCCCGTCCTGGAATTCATACCCGACCTGCACGTCGATCTGCTTTTCCGCCAGAATCTCGCTGAACGCGCGCTGGGCGAACAAACCGGTCACCTCGCCGCGGTAGGCCGAGCGATAGCGTTCGCTGACGCGCGCCGAGAAGCCGCTCTTCTCGTAGAACACGGTCAGGTTGGCGACCACGCCCGACAGGCCCGGCAGCTTTTCCTTGGTGCCCGGACCGTTCGGGTGGATCGAGCTCTCGGTGCCCGAGGCGCTGGCCTGCACGCCAAAGCCATCGAGGCGCTGCCACAGCATGCCGAGCTGCAGCGCCGCGGTCAGCTCGATGCCGCGCACGAAGCCGCCCTGCCCGTTGGCCGGCTGGTTGATGGTGCCGATGCTCTGCAGCGGGATCACCGTGCTCGAGTTCGGGAAGCCCGTGTAATCGTACTCGCGCTGCTGATTATAGATGTAGCTCTTCAGGTCCTTGAAGAAGTAGGCGGCCGACACATAGCTGCCCTTGCCCAGGTAGTGCTCGAGCGAGAGGTCGTAGGAATTCGCGCGCCACGGTTCAAGGTTCGGGTTGCCGCCGCCGCCGTTCCACATGCGGGTGGTGGCGTCGACGCCGGCGCCGATACCGGCGCGCATGTCCGACATGCGCGGCCGCGCCACGGTCTTCGCCGCACCGAAGCGCAGGTAGGTGTCGCCCAGGTAGTGGCCGAGGTCGAAGTTCAGGTTCAGGCTGGGCAGTACATCGTTATACGAGGTCCCGCCGCGCAGCTCGGTGATGATGCCGCCGTTGACCGCCTTGCCCTCGGCTTCCTGGTTCACGTGCACGTACTGCACGCCGGCGTTGCCGCGCACCGGCACCTGGCCGAGCTGGGCGTCGATGCCGAGGCGCAGGTAGCCGAGCGACTGCTTTTCCGTTACCGACCAGTCCTGCTGGGCGACGTCGGTATCGACCGGCATCTTGTCGTAGAAGCGGTTCAGCGCCGCGATCGGGTCGAACGACAGCACGCCCGGGATGCCGGCCCAGGCCAGCGAGGTGGTCGGCTGGATGATGTCCGACGGGACCGTGGTCGGCGCGCGGTTGTTCTTCAGCGCATAGCGCTGGGACACGTCCTCGTGCGACTTGTCGCGCTTGGAATAGCTCAGGCCCGCCTGGAAGTCACGGATGATGCCGAGGAAATTCGAATCCAGCTCGCGCTTGACGTTCAGCTTGGCGGCGCTGAGCGTGTCTTCGACGATCGGGTGGTGCATGGTGGCGTCGTGACCCCAGCCGCCGACGTCGGTCAGCCTGATGACGGCGGGGTCCGTGAAGTCGCGGCCCGGCGTGAAGCGCGGCAGGCCGGCGCCGACCGGGATCTGGAAGCCGAAGTTGTTGTCGACCGCGCCGGAACCGGCCGGGCCCAGGCCGGCATAGGTCTCGGAGGTCGTCTCCTTGCGCTCGGCCGAGGAATACGACAAGTCGCCATCCATCGACCAGCGGTTGGCCAGGCGCACGCTGGTGTTCCAGCCGACCGCGGACAGCTTGTCCTTGCGGCGGTTGTAGTCGTTGCGCACGATCGGTTCCATGTTCAGCAGCGTGCCGCCGGTCAGCAGGCGCACGCCGCCGATGGCCTCGATGACCGGGTTGCGGTAGCCCACGGTATCGGCCGAGTTCCACATCATGCCGCGCATGATTTCCTTCTGGTCGAACTGCGAGTAATACAGGTCGACGGTGGAGCGCACGTCGCGGTTCGGCTTGTAGTCGATCACCGCCATCAGGCCGTCGCGCACCTGCTTGCGCGAGGTCGCCGTCACTTCCGCGCCCTTCAGCGCGGTCACGTCCTCGTTCCCGGGCGGGAGCTTGTTGTTCTGGCCCCACCACCAGGACTTGTATTCCTTCTGCTGGCCCGGCGAATCCAGGTGGGCATAGCCGATCGCCAGGCCCAGGGTATTGTTCATGTACTGGTCGATGTAGGAGATCGACGCCCGCCCGCCATTGGCCGACCAGCCCGAGTTGATGCTGCCGTTGCCATTGTGCTCGCCGCGCGCGTTGACGGCGATGGTGCGCCCGCGCCGGTCCAGCGGACGCACGGCGCGCAGGTCGATGGTGCCGGACAGGCCGGCCGAGGTCATCGCCGCATCCGGGGTTTTATACACCGTCACGCCGCCCAGCAGCTCGGACGGGTACTGGTCGAATTCGGCGCTGCGGTCGTTGCTGGTGCTGGTCTGTTCGCGCCCGTTCAGGAGCGTCACGCCGAAGTCCGGCGCCAGGCCGCGCAGCGAGATCACCTGCGCGCGGCCAGCCACGCGCTGGGCCGTCATGCCGGGCAGGCGCGCGATCGATTCGGCGATCGAGACGTCCGGCAGCTTGCCGATGTCCTCGGCGGTGATCGCCTCGACGATGTTGTCCGAGTCCTTCTTGATCGCGATCGAGCTCTCGATACTGCCGCGGATGCCGGTGACCACGACCTTCGATGCGGCAGCGTCTTCCTGCGCAGTGGCGGCGGCGCTCCACAGCAGCGCGGCGCAGGCGGCGGCGATCGGGGTCACGGACAGCGTGCGAAGCTGGGCCTTGCGGGGGTGTGTCATGTCATGTCTCCACTCTGTGTTCTCATGGTTGGATCGAGATTGGAAACGTTGCCAATTCAGGACGCATGACTGGAAACGTTGCCAACTCGGTTCGGATTGGCGGGTTTCCGGTTATTCTGCGATGAGGGATTGGAAACGTTACCAAACTCAGCGTCATTATGATCTTGCTGGAAATTCAATGTCAAGACAGGGTGTGGCGTGCGCAACACCCCGTCGACACGGTCGATCAGCGCGTGCCTTGCCAGGTGAAGGTCGCCACACTCCCCGCCGGCATCACATATTTGAAGCCCTGACCCTCCACCCGCACCGCGATCTCGCGCGTCGCCGCGGTCCCGTTCGCCACCAGCAGCGCCATCGACCCATCCCGGTTGCGGAAGGCGACGTTGGGCAAGGTTCCGTCCCCTTCGCTCGACCCGATGCGCCACGCCCCGGGCCGCACGAAGCGGCTGGCGTGGGCCAGCGCGTAGTACTCGACGTTGCGTGTGACGGCGCCGGTGCGCGAGTCGATGGTCACCACGCCGCGGCAATCCTTGCAGCCGCCCAGGTGCGGGCTGTCGTTCTCGTCCAGCGCCAGGTTCCACAGCAGCACGCCGCGCGCCCAGCCGCGGGTGGTGTCGATGACCAGGGTCCTGGTGAAGTACTGCAGGTTCTTGGCCCAGTCCGGCGACCAGCGCCCGCCCGAGCACTCGGTGAACCAGGTGTCCTTGGACGGGAACAGCTTGTGCAGGCGCCCCATCGCGCGCACGTCGCCGCCGTAGCAATGCCAGGCGACGCCGCTGACGTATTTCGCGGCCTGCGGGTCCGACAGCACGATGGCCGGCGACTCCGGCTCGTCCCAGTTGTGGTCCCAGTCGAAGATGGCGGTGCCGGGGTTGGCCCGCGCCAGCAGCGGGCCGAGGTGGCCGCCAATGAAGGCCGCGCGCTGCATCGGGTCGACGCGCATGCCCGGATAGTTGTCCGGCTCGAAGTGCGGCTCGTTCTGCAGGGTCAGCGCGGAGACGGCCACGCCCTCGGCCTTCATCGCGTCGACGTAGCGGTTCAGGTAGCGCGCAAAGGCGTCGAAGGCTTCCGGTTTCAGGGTGCCCTTGACCAGGCTGTCGCCGGTCTTCATCCAGCCCGGCGCGCTCCAGGGCGAGGCCATCACCTTCAGCTGCGGGTTGATCGCCAGCGCCGCCTTCACCACCGGTAGCACGGTGTCCCGCTGGGGCGCGATCGAGAAGCGGGCCAGTTGCGGGTCCTGCTGGCCGGGCGGCATGTCGTCGAAGCTGTAGTGGCTGCGCGAGAAGTCGGAGGCGCCAATGGTGAGCCGCGTGAACGACAGCCCGATGCCGGCGCCATCGCGGCCGAACAGTTCGCGCATCAGGGCATCGCGCTGGGCCGGGTTCATGCGCTGCTGGATCAGCCAGGCCGAAGCATCCGTGATGGCCGCGCCGAAGCCGGCGATGTCCTGGTAGCGCGTGGCCGGATCGATCTCGATCACGGCCGCGGCCTTGTCCGCGTTTTTGTCTGCACCTGCCGCCTTGTCGAGCTGGACGTCGGGCTCGCGCGACAGCAACCTGGCCTGGTCGCCGGTGGTGATCCAGGCCTGCACCGGGCTTGCCGCGCCGGCTGCAGAGATATAAAGGCTCAGTGAAGCCAGCAGCGCGAACGTGGCGCGGCGGCGGCGGGCGGGCGATGTCGGCATGCCTTCTCTCCTGCGTCTGTCTCGTCATTGGAAACGTTGCCAAATTGTGCCGGCACTATAGCACGCCCTGTCCCGGCCGGATGCACTATCATGAGGTCAAGAGAAATTAAATAAATTACATCATTGACGTTTATGAACCAGTTCACCCTGCAACAGAAAGTCTTCCTCCTGATCCTCGCGCTGATCACCGTCGCCTTCATCTGGATCCTGTTCCCGTATTCCGGTGCCGTCTTCTGGGGTGTGGTGTTCGCCATCCTGTTCGAGCCGCTGTACAAGCGCCTGCTGGTGACGACCAAGCAGCGGCCCACGCCGGCCGCCCTGCTCACGCTGCTGTCGATCATCGTCATGGTCCTGATCCCGGTGGCGCTGATCACGGCCTCGCTGATGCAGCAGGCGGCCGGGGTGTACGAGATGATCGGCACCGGCCACATCGATTTCGGCGCCTACTTCCGGCAGATCATCGGCGTGCTGCCGCAATGGATGATCAGCCTGCTGGAACGCTTCGACCTGACCTCGCTGGCCACGCTGCAGCAAAAGCTGTCCGCGGGCGCGTCCCAGATCAGCCAGACCGCTGCAAGGCAGGCCATCAACGCCGGCCGCAACACCTTCGATTTCCTGGTCGGCCTGACCGTCATGCTCTACCTGCTGTTCTTCCTGCTGCGCGACGGCCGCGGCCTGGCGGCGCGTGTGCGTTCGGCGGTGCCGCTCAGCCGCAAGTACAAGCAGCGCCTCTTCAACAACTTCACCACGGTGGTGCGCGCCACCGTCAAGGGCAACGTGCTGGTGGCGCTCGCCCAGGGCGCGCTGGGCGGCCTGGCGTTCTGGTTCCTGGGCGTGCAGGCGCCGCTGCTGTGGGCCGTGGTGATGGCCTTCCTGTCACTGCTGCCCGCCGTCGGCGCCGCCATCGTGTGGACGCCGGTGGCCGTGTATTTCCTGGTCACGGGTTCGATCTGGCAGGGGGTCGCGCTGATCGTCTGGGGCGTGGTGGTGATCGGCCTGGTCGACAACATCCTGCGCCCCCTGCTGGTCGGCAAGGACATCAAGATGCCGGATTACCTCGTCCTGATTTCGACGCTGGGCGGGATGGAACTGTTCGGCCTGAACGGCTTCGTGATCGGACCGATGATCGCGGCCCTGTTCATCGCGGTGTGGGACCTGTTCGCGACGGCGGAAGAGTTCCACCAGGAGTGAAGCGGCAGGCGTAAAAAAGCCGGCCCGCGGTGCGGGCCGGCAGCGGCAAGGCTTTATGCCATTACACCTTGGCTTCGGCGCCCGGCGTTTCGGCACGCGTCAGGAAGGCTTGCGTGACTTCCGGCAAGTGCTCCAGCAGCCAGGCCGCCATGGCCTTCTCTTCCACGATGATCCGCTCGCAGGCGGCCTGGGTCTGGGTGTCGCCCACCGCTTTCGCCGCGGCGATCAGCGAGGTGTAGCTGGCGATTTCCAGGTTCTCGAACACGTAGCCCGCCATCGCGCCCTTGACCACTTCGTCGCTGGTCATCATGCCGCCCACGCCCTGGCCAAAGGCCGCCAGCTTGCCGCCCAGGTCCTTCACGACCGAATTGCTGATGCCGCGGCGGGTCAGGCATTCATCCAGCAGGCGCTGCTGGCCGCGCGTTTCCTCGATATGCTGCACGATGCGCGCACGCAGGGCCGGATAGTGCTCGAGCCGCTCCGCTTGCGCATTCAGCATGGTTTCGGCTTGCTGCTCCATGGCGTGCGCATCGCGCAGCCAGTCGTTCAGGTGTTCGTTCGCAGACGTCGTCATAAGTCCTCCGCTGATGATGGTTGTAGGGTTGACGGCAACGGGCCTCACCGCTGTCCGCCCTGCCCCTAACCATCGCAGACTTCGCAAGCCACGTTTGTTAGGTAATGCACACTCAGGGGCAATCGGTGCAATGCCCGCCCCGATGCCTGTCGAAGAAGGCCCAGATGACTTCATTGGCATCGATGTCGCGCGTGGTCTTCCCGATCGGCAGGCCGACATTGAACGGGTCGGCGCCGGGCCAGGTATGGCCGCCTTCCCGCACCGTCGCCAGCGCCACGCTTTGCCGGCCGTTGCCCTGCTCGACCCAGGCCACCTCGGTGCCGTCGCCGGGGTCGGTATCGATGACGCGGCGGCTTATCGGCGCGGCCGGGCCGATGCCGTTGCGCTTCACCCAGTAGGCATGGCTGTCCTGCGCGGACAGGTAACTGCCCGGCTTGCCGCCATACTCGACCACCTGGTCGCGCGTGCCGTGCACCAGCAGCACGCCCACCTTGCCCGGCTTCGTATGGTGCTGGACCACGGGTTCGGGCATCGGCGCGCCCACCGCGGCCACGGCGGCGAACAGTTCGGGCAGCTCGGCCGCGATGCGCAACGCGAAAAAGCCGCCGCGCGACAGGCCGGTGGCGTACACGCGCCGGCCGTCGATGCGGTAATCCTGCTTCAGCCGGTCGAGCAGCGCTTCGGTGAAGCCGATGTCGCCGCTGCCTTCGCGGTAGGGCATGCCGAAGCCCACGTTCCAGTCCTGCTTGACGCCCAGCGGGTAGACCACGATGAAGCCGTGGCGGTCGGCTGTGCGGTTCATCTGCGTGTAGAGCATCTGCTCGGCCATGGTCATGCCGCCGCCGTGGAAGTTGAAGACGACCGGGAAGGCCTTGTCCGGCTGGGCGGCATAGGACGGCGGCGTGTACACGAGGTAGCGCCGCTTCTCGTCCTTGTGCATCAGGGATTTCACCTGCGCCAGCGCGGGAATGGACGTGCAGGCGAGGATCAGGAGAACAGCTACGGTTTTCATCATGGCGCGTGCCCGGGAAAGTGGAGGAGCACGCAGGATAAAAAGCCGCCGGTGAAGCCGGGGTGAAATCCGGCCGCTTTTACAAACGCAGGGGCACGATGTCGACGCGATACTCCGCCGCCCCGGCACGGAAGTCCAGCTCCCAGCCCATGGCCGCCGCGATGCGGCGCAGCAGGTCCTGGCCATGCAGGAAGCCCTGGGTGCGCCCGGCCCGGCCGGGATCGACGCTGTTGGCCAGGCTCAGCACCCCGTCCGCGAAGGACAGCCGCAGCCGGGTGCCGGGGCCGCCATGAAACATCGCATTGCCCAGGCAGTTCTGGATGAGCAGCGCGCACAGGCGGCGGTTGCCGCGGACGTCCAGCCGCTCCGGCAATTCCAGCGCCAGGCCTTCCGCGTCCAGGCCGCCGCCGTCCAGCAGGCGCAGCAGGCCGTCCTCGATGCAGCCGCGCAGGTCCACCGCTTCGCTCGCGATGTGTTCGGCACGCGCCAGCGCGAACAGGACGTCGATGGTGGCGCGGAGCTCATCGAGGCTTGCCCGCAGCTGCGCCCTGTCCTGGGTGGCCAGGGCATTGTTCATCACCGTGAGCGGCGTGCGCAACTCATGGCTGACGTCGCGCGTGAACGCGTGCTCGCGCGCCAGTGCCGCCTGCAGTTCGCCGATGGTGGTGGCCAGCCTGTCCGCCAGGTAGCCGATCTCGTCGCGGCGCCGGCGGGCGCTGAATGCGGGCGCATCGCCCGGCCGCAGGCTGCGCACTTCCCGGGCCAGCAATTGCAAAGGCTGGACCAGGCGCCGCGACAGCAGCCAGGCCAGCAGCAGCGCCAGCGCGACCAGTCCCAGGGCAACGAGCAGCACGGTCGCGCCGACCTCGCGGATCAGCTTTGATACCACCAGCAGCGGCCCGGCATCCAGCACCAGGTAGACGCGCCCTGCCCCGCCCTCGAGCTCGAACGTGCGCAGGTGGTAGTGGCTGCCCGTGCTTGTGAAGATTTCGGCGCGCACCTGGCCGGCGGCGACGCGTTCGCGCACGGCCGCCGGCAGCGCCGCGGCATCGCGGTAGACGCCGGCCAGGCCGGCACCGGGCGGCGGCAGGGCGCCATATGCGCGCACGTGCGCGGCGACGGCGGCGGCTTCCCGCTGCAGCAGCCGGTCGACCAGCATGTCTTCGGTGACGTAGGCGATCACCAGCGCCAGGCCCGTGTAGCACAGGCAGATCAGCAGCGTGAAGCCGGCCAGCGCGGCGAACAGGCCGTGCCGGATCGACCTAAACATGGCCCGCCTGTTCCAGCACGAGCCGGTAGCCGAGCTGGGGGATGGTAACGATCATGTCCGGCGCGCCGGCCAGTGCCAGCTTCCTGCGCAGCGCGTAGATGTGGGATTTCAGGGCGTCGCTGTCGGGCGGGTTGGCGCCCCACAGCGCATGCGTCAGCGCGGAACGGGAAACGGCATGCGGGTGCGCCTCGCAAAGGGCGGACAGGATACGCAATCCCAGCTGCGTCAACGCCAGCGGCGTATCGCCGTACAAGGCCCGCCTTTCCCGTACCAGCAGCGTCAGGGGACCCACGCGCAGCGCCTGCTCGATGTGCAGCCGGCCGCGCCGCGCCAGCGCTTCGCAGCGCAGGGCCAGCTCGCGCAGGTCGAAGGGCTTGGTCACGTAATCGTCGGCGCCGCCGTGGAAGCCGCGCGCCTTGTCCTCGAACGCGTCGCGCGCGGTGAGCATCAGCACCGGCACGTTGCGCGGCGCCCGCGCCTTGATCGCGCGGCAGACTTCCAGTCCATCGATGTCGGGCAGGTTCAGGTCGAGCAGGACCACGTCGTAGGCTTCGCGCGTGGCCAGTTCGATGGCGAGCGTGCCGGTGGCGGCATGGTCGGCCTGCCACTTCAGCCCGTCCAGGAAGTCCACGACCTGGCGCGCGATGGTCGGGTGGTCTTCGACGACCAGGATGCTCAGGGCGCTGGCGCGGGCTGGCATGCCGGCGCTTCAGGCATGCTTGAGGATCGCGATGGCTTCCGCACCCACCACCAGCGCCAGGATGACCAGCAGGTGCACGCTCATGAGCACCAGCGATTTCACCCAGGCCGCCCAACGGGAGCCGCCGTACACGCGGCGCAGCGCGGCCGGCAGGTAGGCCACGATCCAGATGACGGGCAGCAGTTGCAGGGCGTCCCACGCGGAGATGAGCGTGAACAGCCCCTTCCATACGCAGGCGATCAGCCAGCCCAGGTTGCCCGGGATGAGGATCATCACGCTCGCCAGCAGGAAAGCAAACGAGCTGACGTGCAGCGCAAACACCAGGTGCTCGCCGTAGTGGCGCCGCGCGCGCCACTGGATCAGCTTCAGGTACAGGGCGAACAGTGGCAGTGCGCCGATCAGCATGTAGGGCAGGTTTGCCATGAAGCCGTGATTGATGATCCCGGCCTTCTTCTCCGCCGGCTCGTCCATGAATTCCCTGGCGTTCTTCACCCACGTGCCGCTGACCTGGCCAAGGCGCGCAATCATGGCCGCGATCTCGTCATTGGTCGACTCGGTGGCCCTGATGAACATTTCCGCCGTCCGGGACCGCGCCGGATTGGCCGGATTGGGCACCTGGTGGGTGTAGTAAAGACCGATCGACTTGTCGTCGAAGTTGAACTGCGGCAGATCCACGCCGAACAGCTTGATCATGCCGAACACCACCAGGCTCAAGGTCAGGTACAGCCGCAAGGGATTGATGTATGGCACGCGCCGCCCGCGCATGAAATCGACGGTCAACTGGCCCGGCCTGAACAGCAGCAGCTTCAGCGTTTGCCACAGCTTGCCTTCCAGCGCCACGTAATGCCCGATGAATTCGTGGATGAATTCGCCTGCGGTGGGCGAATGGGCGACGGTCGCCTCGCCGCAGTGGGAGCAGAAATGATCGCGGGCTGGGGCATTGCAACTGGGACAGGCTAGCTGCGTTTCGCTTGCTCCGGGCGCGGGATGCACAATCTTGAGAGTCGGTTTCAAGTCTTATTCCTAGGAAACGATCGATAGGCCAATACCCGGCTCGCTTAGCCTAGCAAATTAGTTGCCGGGAAAATACGCACTTTTCCACGCAGGCCCTCATGACCTGAACACATACGGCGATATGTTGCGGTTATGACACACTTTATTTGTTGCTCTCCAAGTAAATGTTTACGATCTAATTTTCCCGGGAGCTCCATTTGAAACACACACTGATTCGCCAGGCAGTATTGCTGGCCGCTTACGGCACTGCCGCCGTGGCCGCCACGCCCACCGCCATCGCCCAGACGACGACCGCGCCGGCCGTCGACACCAATATCCAGAGCGTGAGCATCGTCGGCTCGCGCCGCGTCGGCAACACCTCGTCGACCGACACCCCGGTCCCGGTCGACTACATCCCGATGACCAAGGTGGCCGAGCAAGGCGGCCAGTTCGACCTGGCCCAATCGCTGGCCAACATCTCGCCCTCGTTCAATTCGACCCGCCAGACCGGTGCCGACGGCGCCGACCTGGTCGACTCCGCCGCGCTGCGCGGCCTCGGTTCGGACCAGACCCTGGTGCTGGTCAACGGCAAGCGCCGCCACACCACGGCGCTGGTCAACCTGTTCGGCGCGCGCAACCGCGGCAATACCGGCACCGACATGAACGCCCTGCCGCTGCTGGCCATCAAGGACGTGCAGGTGCTGCGCGACGGCGCCGCCGCGCAATACGGCTCGGATGCGATCGCCGGCGTGATCAACGTCGAACTCAAGAAGAGCCTGGGCTGTGAATCGGTGGCCGGCTTCGGCGAATACTCGAAGCACGACGGCAAGAACTGGCTGGCGTCGGCCTACTGCGGTATCGCGGTGGCGGACGGCGTGCTGGGCATCACCGGCGAATACTACGACCGCGGCCGTTCCAACCGCGCCGAACCCGACAACCCGCGCATCATCGGCGATACCAAGGCCAAGAACCAAACGGTTTATATCAATGGCGAATTCCCGGCAGGTCCCGGCAAGCTGTACCTGACGGCCGGCGCCCAGACCCGCGACGCCTCCTCGGCCGCCTGGGCGCGCGGCGGCATCGGTTCCGACGACATCCCCTCGCGCAACTCGGCCGCCATGTACCCGGACGGCTTTGTCCCCTTCATCAACGGCGACATCGACGACCGCTACGCCATCCTCGGCTACCGCACGCGCATCGGCGAATGGGCCGGCGACTTCTCACAGACCTACGGCTACAACCGCATGCGCTACACCATCGCGAACACGCTCAACGCGTCGATCGCGAACCTGGACCTGGCGCGCGGCGGCCAGGGCATCAGCCCCTCGCAGTTCAACGCCGGCGCCTTCTCGTTCCGCCAGCTGACCACCAACGCCGATTTCAGCCGCTACTACGGCGACATCCTCGGCGGCCTGAACGCAGCCTTCGGCTTCGAGTACCGCGCCGAGAACTACAAGATCTCCGCCGGCGAACCGGGCTCCTACATCGACGCCGACGGCCTGGGCATCGGCGGCAGCGCCGGCAGCCAGGGCTTCCCGGGCTTCCAGCCGGGCGACGCCACCGATCGCAACCGCCACAGCAGCGCCGCCTACATCGACGTCGAAGCGGACCTGAACGAACGCACCAAGCTGCAGGCCGCCGTGCGCCACGAGCGTTACTCGGACTTCGGCTCGACCACGACCGGCAAGCTGGCCGGCTCGTTCAAGGCGTCGAAAGACGTGCTGCTGCGCGCCTCCGCCAGCACCGGCTTCCGCGCGCCGTCGCTGCAGCAGGTCTACTTCTCCTCCACCTTTACGGACTTCATCAGCGGCATGCCGATGGACGTGGTGCTGGCGCCGAACGGCGGCGCGGTCGCCAACGCGGCCGGCATCCCGAAGCTGAAGGAAGAGAAATCGAAGAGCTTCACGCTGGGCGCGACCTGGACCCCGACCAAGGCCATCTCGCTGACGGCCGACCTGTACCACATCGAGATCGACGGCCGCATCGTGCTGTCGGGCCGCTTCGACGCCGACAACTACCCGGCGCTGGGCGCCACGCTGGCCTCGCTGGGCGTGGGCCAGGCCCAGTTCTTCGTCAACTCGGTCGACACCCGCACCCAAGGCCTGGACCTGACCGCTTCGCACCGCACCACCCTCGGCGCCGGCAAGCTGAACACCTTCCTGGCCATGAACTTCAGCAAGACCGACGTGACGGGCGTGCATGCCCCGAGCGCGCTGGCCGGGTATGAAGACGTGCTGCTGTCCGAACGCGAGCGCTTGTTCATCGAACAGGGCGGCCCGCGCCGCAAGGCCACGCTGGACTTCGACTACACCCAGGGCCGCCTCGAGACCGACTTCCGCATCGTGCACTACGGTCCGCAGACCCTGGGCACTTTCTCGGGTTCGCCGGTACCGAACCAGCAGTACGAAGCCAAGACCTCGGCCGACCTCTCCTTCACCTGGTCGTTCACCGAAAAGACCAAGCTGACCGTCGGCGGCACGAATATCTTCAATGTGCATCCGACCGCGCAGAATCCGGACGAGACCGACAATGGCTTCAAGTACGAGAGCGTGCAATTCGGGCTGAATGGCGCGGCCTACTTCGCGCGCCTGTCGCACAAGTTCTGATCGGGTGTTGAATGGCCGTTACCGGCAGCGGGGACGCTGCCGGTAACGGCCTTGCCGGTAACAGCCTGATTCAGGCCGGATAGCCAATGCAATCCGCGTCCCTTTCGATAGGCAACGATGAACTGGAAGAACAAGGCAGCAAAGCACCTGGCACACGTCGTCGGCACGACCGCGCTTTTCATTGGCGTCAACTGGGTCAATGAACTCCTGTTCATCCAGCTCGAGCAAAGCAGCGGCATCAACTGGGTATTCCTCCCGGCCGGCATTCGCCTGCTGGCGACGCTGCTGTTCGGCGTCGCCGGCTTCGAAGGCTTGCTCCTGGCGGGTATCTATCTCAACTTCCAGCACTTCGATTTCCACAGCGATTTTCGATCATGGAGCGGCGCTGTCGCCGGGGCACTGGGTCCTTATCTTGCCTACCTGTTCGCCAAGCACTGGTTCAATCTGAAACCGCGACTCAAGGGACTGACCCTGCCACGTTTGCTGTTCACCGGCGTACTGTGCGGGTGCATGAGTCCGGCTTTTCACCACGCGTTCATCTGGGTGCAGACCGGGCTCGTGGACTGGCCTGCGCTTGCGGTCATGATCACTGGCGATGTCGTCGGGATCCTTGTCGTGCTGAGCATGGTAAAAGGCTTGATGGCGCTTGCCGAGCGCTACGATCCGGCTGCTTCCGTCATCGATCGCTGGACTTCCTGAACTCGCCATCTGTTATCGGATGGTTTGGTCGACAGTCAACAGTGTGCTTTGACTACGTGCATCGGTCTAACATTGCCGGCCAAGCTGCAAGGCGCAATCGGCAGGCCTGTACGACCTACCGCTTGAACTCGTCTGCGGTGAACCTGGTACTTCACCAGTACTTTCACACCCGTCTAGCAAGGACAACACCATGCGTTCCTACCCGTCTGATAGCCCGCAAGCCGTTTCCCGATTGCTTGCTTTGACCGTCATCAGTGACGGCGGCGGATCACCGTCCGAGATAGCTGCAACTTACCGATTGAGCATACTCGACTATGCCGGGATTGAAGAAGACGTCTTCGATCAAGTCATTCGCGAGTTGACCGCTGATCTTCCGACCACCTCGGATGGCTTGGTCAAGGTGGAGACCAGCATGATTGATCAGTGCTTAGGGGAAATCGTTCGACCTGAGCTACGGCTGCGTTTATGGAAAGCGATGTGGCAATTGACATACGCGGACGATCATTTTGCCCATGCCGAAGTCGCATTACTGCTCAGGGCGACGGAGACATGGGGAATAGAGGCCGGTTCTGACGGTAATGCGCAGATTGGCGGTAGCAAGAGCACTTGAAAGTGTGCTTGGGGACCGATAACGGACGCTACAACAGATCCGCACCCGGCACCACGACCGTCCATCCCTCGTCGTGCAAAGCGCTGGATACCGCACAACTCTGTTAGCATCGCCTGATGAAAACAATCCTTCTCGTCGACGACCTCGGCATCGACCTCATGCTGACTCGGATGGCGCTGGAAGGCTATCGCGCGGCCTACAAGATCACTGTCGCCCATGACGGCGAAGAGGCCCACCGGCTGCTCGAGGCGTCCGACTTCGACCTGCTACTCCTCGATATCAAGATGCCGCGTGTCGACGGCTTCGAATTGCTGGAACGCTTGCGTACAGCCGGCAATCAGGTACCGACGATCATGCTCTCGGGTTCCGGCTTGGCCGCCGATCGCGTACGCGCGCAGGCGCTGGGCGTGATCGACTACATCCAGAAGGCAGTCGACTACAGTGCCTTCAAGGACGAACTCAAGACGACGCTCGCACGTCACGGCATGGCCTGACGCGCTCAGTATTCCACCAAGGCGCGGCGCGCGATCGGTGACCTCGACCCGGCAGCCGCCGTGTCGGTCACTTGCGCCAGCGACTGCGGCCCTGCTGCGCCGTCGCCCATGTGCTCCGCCGCCCCAGCGAACCGGTAGGTCCGGGCATCCTGCACTTCCCAGGCACCCTCCCCCATCAGGTGCAGCACATGGGTATGGTGCCGCAGCACCGCCGGCCGGTGCGCAATGCTGATCAGGGTGGTCCCGCTCTCGCGCAGGCGCCCGTACAGCGCGGCCTCGTTGGCACTGTCGAGCGCACTGGTCGCTTCGTCCAGGATCACGATCTGGGGCGCATGCACCAGCACGCGGCCGAAGGCCAGGCGCTGCTGCTCGCCGACCGACAGCAGCTTGTCCCAGTCGCGCACGGCGTCCAGGCCGCCCACGCGCTCGGCCAGGCGCGGCAGGTGCACCTGCTCCAGGATGGCCAGCAATGCCGCGTCGTCCAGCAACGAGTGCGCGCTCGGGTAGATCAGCTGGCTGCGCAGCGTGCCCGCCTGCAGGTAGGGCTGCTGCGGCAGGAAGAAGAAGGATTCCTGCGGCGGATGATGGACGGTACCGCTGCCGGTCTGCCACAAGCCGGCGATCGCACGCAGCAGCGAGCTCTTGCCGCAACCGCTGTCGCCGGTGATGAGCAGCGCCTCGCCCGGTTTCAGGGTCAGGCTCAGTTCCTTGATCAGCACCCGTTCGGAGTGCGGCGGATGCAGGGTCAGCGACTGCAGCGCCAGGTGCGCCGCCGGACGCCGTTCGATGCGCGGGTGCGCGTTCGCTGCGGCAGCGCCGGCCGGCGGCGCATCGTCCAGCACCAGCCTGGACAAGCCATGCAGGCGGTCGATACCGGCGATGAAGCGGGACAGGCTCTCGAAGTTGTCGACGATGACGCCCACGGCGCCGAGCACGGCGGTGAAGGCCCCGGCGGCCTGGATCGCGCGCCCCACTTCCAGCTCGCCCGACAGCACGCCGCCGGCCAGGATCACGCCCGGCAGCACCAGCGTCAGCTGGCTGAAGGTGCGCTGGAACAGGTTCAGGTCGCGCTGCTTGCGGATCAGCTTCGCGAAGTTGTGGATGGCCTTGTCGAGCTTGAGATCGATGCGCGCCCGCTCCTGTTCTTCGCCGCGGTAGAAGGCGATCGATTCGGCGTTTTCGCGCAGTCGGATCAGGCTGAAGCGGAAGTCCGCCTCGCGCCGCAGCTGCCAGAAATTCAGGTGGATCAGGGGGTTGCCGAAGACGTAGAGGGCGACCACGGTACCGATCGACGCGTACAGCGCCAGCACGCCGACCAGCAGGTGCGAGATCGACCACAGCACGGTGCTGAACGCCACCAGCTGCATGATCGAGCCGATGAAGATCAAGAGGAAGTGGATCGACCTGCCGGTGAAGGTGTTGATGTCTTCGCTGATGCGCTGGTCGGGATTGTCGATGTCCTTGTCGGTGCCGAGCTCATAGTACTTGCGCCCTTTCAGGTAGCCGTCCAGGAAGCGGCCGCTGAGCCAGCGCCGCCACTGGTTGGCGAACAGATCGCGCATGTAGTAGTAGAAGGCGTAGACTGGTACCGCGAACGCCAGCGTGAACAGGCAGGCGCGCACCGCCGTCCAGAACCGGTCGCCGTTCTTCGCGGCCAGTGCCGACGTCATCTCGCCGGCCTGCTCGTTCAGCATGACGGCCAGCTTGGTCTCGACCAGCATCAGGACGATCAGGAGCAGGAGCAGCCACCAGGCCTTCTTCCTGTCTTCGCCCAGCCAGTAGGGTTTCGCGACATCGAGGAACTGCTTCCAGGCGGCGATGGAGAGGAGCGCGGTGCGGCGTCGTTTTTTCGGCGCGCCCAGGTCCTCGTTGTGTTCGGTATTGCGGGGGGCGGAGGTCGGCGCGGTCATGGTTATGCAAACAAGCGTGAATCACAGCTTGAGCATAGGACCGGTGACGGCTCCGTTCAGTGCGGAAACATACATAGCGGCAAGCCCGTCAGGGCCTGCCGCCAGATCTTGCGACTAGCGCGGGGATCAACCCTGGCTCATCGGGTTAGGGGCGATGTAGACACGCACCTTCGGCGTCGTCACGCCGTCCGGCGCGATCACGGACAGGTCGACCACGTCCTTGTTCGGCCAGTTGTTGAACGCGAAGGCGAAGCGCTGGCCGTTCACGTCGAATTGCACAGTCTCGCCATTGGTCACGTTCACGTGGCGGGTGCGGTCGTTGACCACGATGGTGCGGTGTGCATGCACGGCCGGGGTGCCGTAATCCGCACGGGCATGCTTGGCCGAAGCGGGCTTGGCCTGTGCCGTATCGGAGGCGTTGGCGGCACCGCCTGCAAACAGGGCGCCGGCGAACAGCGAAAACATCAGGGCACGGGTCGAGCGGTTCATGGAGTATCTCCTTCTGGGTTGGAATGACTGCAAGTGTAGATTCCTGCCCCTGACGCGACCATGACCCGATTATGACAATTGAATGACAGAATCGGGTCGGATTTGTCACCCGCAAGCACGCCAGACTGCGGCACAATGGCGGCGATGGAGAAGAGATGCGAATACTGATTGTCGAAGACGACCCCAAGACCGGCGACTACCTGCACAAGGGTTTGCGCGAATCCGGTTTCAACGCCGACCTGGCGCGTTCGGGCCCGGATGGCCTCTACCTGGCGCTCGAACACGACTACGACCTGATTGTCCTGGACGTGATGCTGCCGAAGATGGATGGCTGGACCGTGCTGGGCGAACTACGCCAGCGCAAGGACACCCCGGTGCTGTTCCTGACCGCGCGCGACGAGATCGCCGACCGCGTGCGCGGCCTGGAACTGGGCGCCGACGATTACCTGGTCAAGCCGTTCGCCTTTGCCGAACTGCTGGCGCGTATCCGCACGCTGCTGCGCCGTGCGCCGGCGCGCGAGCCCGACGTCGTCCGGGTGAGCGACCTCGAGGTCGACCTGCTGCGCCACCGCGTATCCAGGGGCGGCGTGCGCATCGACCTGACGCCCAGGGAATTCGCCTTGCTGAAGCTGCTGGTGCGGCGCGAGGGCGAAGTCCTGTCGCGCTCCCTGATCGCCTCCCAGGTATGGGACATGAACTTCGATTCGGACACCAACGTCGTGGACGTCGCCGTCAAGCGCCTGCGCGCCAAGGTCGACGATCCGCATCCGCGCAAGCTGATCCACACCGTGCGCGGCATGGGATACCTGCTGGAAGAACGCGGGTGAGGCGCTTGCCCCTGTCGATCTCGCTGCGTCTCGGCCTGCTGTTCGCCGCGATCGCCGCGGGTGTGTTCGGGGTCGTGGACGCCTACCTGTACCAGACGCTGGCCACGCAGATGGCGCAGCACGACGACGCCGACCTGCTGAACAAGGGCACCCTGGTGCGCCAGCTGCTGCACACCCTGCCGGCCGGCGGACGCATGCCGCAGGAACAGTTGCAGGCCGTGCTGGCTCCGGTGATCGGCCAGGAGGGCGTGCAGCTGCACGTGGCGCTGCCGGATGGGCAGGTGCTGGTCTCGACCGTGCAGGACGAGCGTCACCTGCCGACGAACGTGCCGGTACCGCTGGCGCGCGAGCCCGAGCAGATGGACATCGTGAACGTCGACGGCGCGTCCACGCCGGCGCACGTGCTCGACATGCTCGCCGATTACGGCGGCCAGGGGGCGCGGACCCAGGTGCGCGTGCAGCTGCTGCGGGTGCGCTCGGACCGCCTGGACATCCTGCAGCGCTACCGCGTCGACCTGCTCACCGCGCTGGGCGCCGGGATCCTGCTGGCCAGCACGCTCGGCTTCTGGGCCGTGCGCAGCGGCCTGCGTCCGCTGCGCGGCATGGTCGCCAAGGCCAACGACATCCATACCCACCACCTGGCCACGCGGCTCGACCCGGCCGCCATGCCGGCCGAACTGCGCGAAATGGCCACCGCCTTCAACGAGATGCTCAACCGCCTGGAAGAAGGCGTGGAGCGCCTGTCGGGCTTTGCCGCCGACCTGGCCCACGACCTGCGCACGCCCGTCAACGCCTTGATGATGCAGACCCAGGTGGCATTGGGACAGGAGCGCACGCTGGAGGAATACCAGTTCCTGCTGGCGTCCAACCAGGAAGAGTACGAGCGGCTGTCGCGCCTGATCGAGAACACGCTGTTCCTGGCGCGCGCCGAGAATGCCCAGCTCGCGCTGTTCCGCGAGTGGCTCGACGTTGGCCGCGAGCTGGCCCATATGGTCGATTATTTCGAGATGCTGGCCGAGGAAAAAGGCGTGCAGCTGACGCTCGGCGCGATGCCGGCCGACCCCTTGTTTGCGGATCCGGTGCTGCTGCGCCGGGCCGTCAACAACCTGATATCGAACGCGATCACGTACACGCCGCCGGGCGGACGCGTACGGCTGGCGGCGCGCACGGAGGGCCCGTGGATGACGGTCGTGGTGACCAACAGCGGCGACGGCGTGCCCTCCTTCGACGTGGAACGCGTGTTCGACCGCTACTACCAGGCTGACCCCGCACGCGCCACCGGCAGCTCGGTCGGGCTGGGCCTGCCCATCGTGCGCGTCATCATGCACCTGCACGGCGGCAGCGCCCATGCCGAGATCCATCCGGGGGCGGACACCGTGTTCAGCCTGCGCTTTCCGCTCCATCCGGAAAACTGACCCTGGCTTCGAGACCCTTCAGGCGTGCCGATTCGCCCAGCGTCAGCCTGGCCCCATGGCGTTCGGCGATGGCCTTGATGATGGCCAGTCCCAGCCCGCTGCCCGCGGCCTCGCTGCCGGCCACGCGATAGAAGCGGTCGAACACGCGCTCGCGCTCGGCCGGCGGGATGCCGGGGCCGCTGTCTTCCACCACCACCGTCACCGCCCCGGCTTCCTTCGTCACCGACACATCGACCGTGCCGCCGCCCGGCGTGTACTTGATGGCGTTGTCGACCAGGTTGCGCAGCAGGATCATCAAGGCGTCGGGCTGGCCCTGCACTTCGGCGCTGTCGGCGTGCTCGAGGCCGAGGTCGATGTGCTTGGCCTGCGCCACGCCGGCCAGGTCGGCCACCGCGCGCCTGGCGACGCCGGCCATGTCGACCGGCTGGTGCGGGGCTTCGTTGGCTTCCTGGCGCGCCAGCACCAGCAGCTGCTCGACCAGGCGCGTGGCGCGCTCGATGCCGGCGGAAAGCCGGCCGGTTGCGACGCGGCGCGCCTCGTCGCAATCGGCTCTTTCCAGGCTCTGCACCTGCAGCTTGAGCGCGGCCAGCGGCGTGCGCAGCTCATGGGCGGCATCGGCCACAAAGGTCTGCTGGGCATCAAAAGCCGTGCGCACGCGCCCGAACAACAGGTTCAGTTCCTGCACCAGCGGCCTCACCTCGTCCGGCAAGCCGGCCTCCGACACCGGCGACAAATCGTCGGCCTGGCGCGAGGCCACCTGGCGGCGCACGCGCGAAACCGGGTCGAGCGAACCGCTGACCACCCACCACACGACGATCATCAGGATCGGCATCATGACCGCTATCGG
>Ga0265797_10002483_pt1 | contig 30946 bp, 28 predicted proteins | sample P2T30metagenome_FD_192433 | JGI IMG/M metagenome (GOLD analysis project Ga0265797, IMG submission 192433) | Plant litter microbial communities from East Loma Ridge, Irvine, California - P2 T30 | ecosystem: Environmental > Terrestrial > Plant litter > Unclassified | place: USA: California... | reverse complement strand
GTGCACAGAGGAGATAGAGAGACCCACCTCAGCCGGGCCACCTAGACTCTGTCCTCTGCGCAGTAATGGTCTGTCTGTCGAATCGAAACGGCGGCTAACAACCTCACCTCACTTCACCAACGGCACCCAATCTAATCTACCCCACGTTTTCTCCACGCAAACCTTCGTCTTCGTCTTAGTCTAGATAGATAGGCGAGCCCCGCTGCCGAAGAAGGAAGCGCGCGCCCTATCGAAAATGACAAACGAACCTTGGAACTCACCTGCACCCTCACCTCACTTCCATCCACCGCGTGGCATGCCACATGTGGTCACCATACTTGCCTATTCAAGCCCGTCCAGCCGAACACAACACAACGCATGCATGCATGCTCTCGTGCCTTGGCAGTCGGCACTATCACCGTACTCTATTGCTCCCTCACAGCCTCATGACGAGGCGGATCGATAGGGCGGATTTATTGAGAGAGAACCCTTGGAAGGTGGATTGTGGAGGGAAGATTGGATTGGATTACGTGTTGCCGGTCTTCGGCGGTCTTGGTTGCGTGGAGGGTTGCGTTTGTCGGGGATCTTAGGTGTCGTCAAAAGCCGACTGGAGAGGTCGGGTAGGGCTTGCTGACTGCGAGCTTGAATTGCCAATGCAATGCGATACAATAATACAGGAACGGGACATGGCTGGGGGTCTGCACCGATGGATCGTTCCGTTGATATTGTTATGGCATGGATTTGGATGGTGTGGCTCGATTGGTCATGTTTATGACTACTCGGATACTACAGTGTCGCAGTGCTGAAGAGATCCAATTCGCTAATTACAGTGATCTACATACATACAAACTCTAAAGCCTGGCAACTGTACTACGACCGCCGGCCAGAGAACATCTTCTTCAGCGAGCTGTCCATCACCTCGTCATCGCCATCGCCATCGCCATCGCCATCAGGCGCTTTGCCCCCAGGGCTCGAAGGCAGTGTGGTGTCATGTTGACCAGTGACGACGCCAAACGTCGCAGTGTCAGTCTGCAAATACGACCTATTCCCCTGCACGACCCAGAAGCCGATGGCGATCACGAGCATCACGCCGAAAACGGCAATCGCCCAGTTCATGTCTGCCGTGCTGGGGTCCGGGTTGCCCGGGAAGAAGAAGAAGACGGTCGTGATGGTGCAGTAGATGATCGACACGACGTTGCAGGGCGTGCCGTATTTGCCTAGGTTGAAGTGCCGGGTTGGGGGCAGTTGGTCCCGGCCTACGATCAGCAGGACGGCGATGGGGAGGGCGTAGGAGATTGTCAGCGCGATGGTGCTGACGCTTAGGATTGCGCTGAGGACTGTGTCGGCGAAGAGGTAGAGGACGCCGATCAGGGCGGCGATGGCGCCTTGGGCCCAGGTTGCGCGGACGGGGGAGCGCCATTTGGGGGAGACTTTGGCGAAGTAGCGGTGGAAGGGGATGCCGCCGTCGCGGGCGAAACTCCAGGTTAGGCGCGAGGCTGTTGTTGCGAGGCTGAGGTTCTGGCCGATTCCGTTGATGATGAAGAGGGCCAGGAGGGCTGCGGCTCCGTTGACGCCGAGCACGGTTTGGCAGAGGGTGATGAAGGCGTAGTCGGCGGAGACGATGTCGCTGTAGTTCTGGATGCAGAACAGGCATACTACTAGGAAGATGAAGCCTGTGACGGCGCCGGTCAGGACTGACAGCCAGATGATGCGTGGGCCGGATTTGGCGGGGTTGGGGAGTTCTTCGACCATGTGGATGCAGGCGTCGAATGCGGTCAGGCCGTAGGCTGCTTGGACGAGTCCGATGAACCAGGTCACGCCGCCGGACCAGCTCGATTGATTGATCCAGGATGTGAAGACCCAGCGGGCTGGTTGGAAACTTAAATCTGGCTTGACTCCGACGGAGATGAGGAGCGCCAGCGAGAATACCAGGAATAGTGTGATGAACATGACTCCGACGACGCTGTTGATTCCTGGGAGTATGCGGTCTTTACGACAGGCCACAGCATTGACGACGGTCTGTCAATGGGTTTTAGCAAACGCTTCTTCGATCATCGCATTCCACGATACTTACTAAGAATAGGATGACGCCCAGATAAATAAGAAATTTGGTCCATCCATAGTTGGCCGCCGCAAAGTTTGGATCGTAGAGGACCTTCAACGCCAGCATGAATTCCGACATGAACGCTGCCTGGGATGCAGTGATGGTCCACCAACCGAAGGTGTTGATCCAGGCACACATGTAGGAACAGAATCGTCCCGTTGGAGTGGTCCAGAGGCGATAGATCCAGTAGGCTTGACCCATGGCAGTGGGCATGGCGCTTGTCAGTTCTCCCAACGACACGGCGACACAGAGGTTGCACAACGTGACCAAGACCAGTCCCCAGAGGATGCCGACGGGGCCGCCTGTTCGGGGTCAGCAAGTGACGTTGCATAGCATTGAAGTGGGAAGACAAACCGTTCGTTATACCGTCGCTCAAATTTTGTGAGAAGGTCGACCAGGTGCCGAGAACGGTAAAAGCCAGGCAGAACATGCTCCAAGGGCTGAACTGCCTGTTCAACTCTTGCGCATGCCCCATCTCCTCGAGCATGTCGGCATCGTGTCCAGCTTGGACGGCACGGCTGCCAGATGCCCCCTCTGCGTTCGAAGACCCGTCCATCAAAGCAGAAATGGAACCGAAAATTCCGTTGTTGCTGGGATTGTGAGACAGGTGGTGTGCAGAGCCGGTCGCAGCAGCTTGACGGGCTTGGGCGGAAGATTGGGCTTTGCTTGGTCTTTTGTGCAACAGCACCGGCGCGTTGGCCGCCATGGCCGGGCTGTGTCGCATGAAAGAGGTGCCTAACGTGCTGCCACAGCTACTGACTTGCACTGAGAAGCGCGACACAGAGATAACGGGCTTGTCGTTTGTGCCGATCCATCATGGCCTAGTGGCCGGGCTAGAAAAGATGCTAAAGGCCACTAAGAGATAAGCATGTCATCTTGCGGGGGAAGCATGGAAAGCATGGAAAGCATGGAAAGCATGGTTGATTATTCGGCCAAAACGGTTGCGCGTGGCACAAACCTTCTTCTCGCTCGTCTCCTCTCTCTCTCCTCTCGATACGAGCATTGGGGGTGGTGCGGCTGACTTGGCCAGTTGTATTACCACTCTTGTACTACTGCCCTGCCCTGCTGCAGCTGCAACGATAGGTATGCACCTCCTCCCACTCGACTGGAGCTCTGCTGCTCCCATCAGGAAGGTCCATGCGATCTAGCTGTGCCGTACGCGTGCTTCGGCTGCTGCTGGTCTTGTGAGGCCACGATAGACGATAGACTGTCTTGGGTAAGTATATTATCTTCATCCCGGTCTCTCCCCTCTGTTCTGCTTTCTTCAAGCCACTCGCTAGCATCCTGATCCTTAGTATCTTCTCCACGTTCCACCTAACTCACTACCCGCACTACTTCATACACAATGGCTGAGGACACTGAGATTCCTAATCTGGAGCTCATTGCGGGCTATGAGGTGTATACAAAGGCCGCTCCTGATGCCACCCTGCAGAAGGGTGTTCAGCACCCTCTTGGTGAGTTGTTAAGCATCGTACGCAAGACTTGAGTAACAAGCACTAACAACACGCCACAGATCAGCTCACGGTGCAGGAGATTCTCCAAGTCGCTGAGATTGTTCAGTCCAACTACGGAGACACTCCGCTGAAGTTCAACGTCATAACATTGAAGGTGAATAACCTCACAAGCTCACACTGACAAGACACCCGCTGATGACAACCCCCAGGACCCCATCAAATCCGAGTACGTCGCCTGGCGTGATGGCAACGGGCCACGTCCGGAACGCCGGGCCTTCGTTATCGTCCTCTTGAACGGCTCATGTCAGGTCAACGAGATCCTAGTCAGCCTGCCGCAGAAATGCATCATGGCAACCCGGACCATCGACGACGTCATGCCAATCTTGACATTGGAAGACCTCGACATCTGCGAGCGAGTCGCCCGCGCTGACCCCGGCGTCATCCAGGCCTGCAAAGAAATCGGCATTGATAACATGGATGAGGTCTACTTTGACGGGTGGGCGGTGGGCGCAGACGAACGCTACGGCTTCGATCGTCGCTTGCAGCAGGGTCTGGCGTATTGGCGTTCGTCGGAGACTGACAATCAGTACGCTCACCCTCTTGACTTTTGCATGGTCATTGATACCGAGAAGGAAGAGGTCCTGCGCATTGATATTCGCAGGGTCGATGGCAAGAGAGTGCCTGTGCCTCGAAAGTCGCACAACTTCCTTCCTGAGTTCATCAAGGATGGCTACATCACCGACCGCCTGAAGCCCATTGATGTGACACAGCCGAAAGGCGTGTCTTTCGAGATGAACGGAAACGAGCTCTCTTGGGCGGGGTTCAAGATGCACATCGGCTTCAACTACCGTGAAGGTATTGTGATTTCAGAGTGCGTATATGAATTGAGCTAGTACTGCCCTGCCGAGTAAGACTAACAAGAAGCGCAGTGTGTCTGTTGACGACATGTACGAAAAGCGCCGCCGGATGATTTTCAACCGCTTGAGTGTTGCCGAAATGGTCGTCCCGTACGGCAACCCGGATCTCCCGCATCACCGCAAGCATGCCTTTGACATTGGCGAGTACGGCATGGGTCTGATGACGAACCCCTTGACCGCAGGCTGCGATTGCAAGGGCGCGATCAAATATCTCGACGCTGTCATGTCGACCAGTAGAGGCTATGCAGCCGTCCTGCCCAATGCTGTCTGCATCCACGAAGAGGACAACGGCATCCTCTACAAACACACGGACTATAGAGATGGCACGGTAGTTTCAGCACGCGATCGCAAGCTGATCATCTCGCAAATCATCACCGCCGCCAACTACGAGTACGGCTTCTACCACACTTTCTCCCTCGACGGCACCTACAAGCTCGAAGTCAAGCTCACCGGTATCCTCAACACCGTCCCCCTAGCTCCCGGCGAAGAAGCAGCCCCCCACGGAACCCAAGTCGCCCCCGGCCTGAACGCCCACAACCACCAGCACCTCTTCTCCCTGCGCATCGACTCCGCCATCGACGGCCCCAACAACACCGTCGTCCAAAACGACGCAGTCAGCACCGACATCCCCGTCGGCAGCACCGGCAACCTCTACGGCAACGCCTTCCACTGCCACAAAACAACCCTCAAAACAAGCAAGCAAGCCGCCTGCGACTACAACCACGCCACCAGCCGCACCTGGGACATCGTCAACCCCAACAAGCTCAACCCGGCCTGCGGCAAACCCCCCGCCTACAAAATCATCTCCCGCGAATCCCCTCCCCTGCTCTGCGCACCCGGCAGCCTCGTCTGGCGCCGCGCCGGCTTCACCCGCCACACCCTGTGGGTCACCAAGTACAGGGAAGACGAGCTCTTCCCCGCCGGCAACTACGTCTGCCAGTCCACGGGGCAGCCCGGATGGCCTTACAACGAGACCGTCGTCGACTGGGCCGAGCGCGACGACAATATCGAAAACGAGGACATCGTCTGCTGGCTGCAGTTCGGCATCACGCATTTCCCCCGCTGCGAGGATTTCCCGGTCATGCCGGCGGAGCCGCTGAGCGTTATGCTGAGGGCTAGTAACTTTTTTGTGAAGAATCCGGCGCTTTGGGTGCCGCCTACGAGTGTTGATAGGGATGTGAGTTCGAGGGATTTGAATAGGTGTTGTGCTGGTGGGGGCGGTGGGGTTAAGAAGGATGGGGTTGTTGATCGGTCGGGTGCTTCGGCTAGGCTTTAGGGGGTGGGAGAGAGGGTTGGGTGGGTGATGTTATAGTTCTCGCAATTTACAGGCCATTTCGGCGGTGTTGACTTTGGCGACTGTTTCTTGACATCTTCGTTCGAGTTCGGATGCCGTGACTTAGTAAGAGTCATCAAACGCGAGGGCAGTTGAAAACCAAGCACCAACAACATACAAGAAGAAAGATGGCGCGGTATACACACCGTTCCATGCATACATGTGAAAAAAAAAGTCTCGTGACACGCCGCCCAGACCGGGTATATTGATATGCAGCCAACAACAAAAGAAAAAAAAAACACCCCCCCAACGCCGGAACCAACACACCTATGTACATAACTCAAACTCAACCAATGCCAAACATCACCCACCCCACAAGCAGTCAAGCCACTCCCTCTCACCATTCCATCACCTCATAAAAGTACACACACTCTCAATAAGGCGACCCTCCCCCATCCTCATCCCTAATCTCCTGCTGCAACACAATAGAATACACGCTTGCTTTCAGCAGGGTGAAGACGGTGGCGGTTTTGCGCTCGAGGCCGCGGAGTGAGTCGAGGATTTCTACGGAGGGGTTTGCGGCGAGTTCTGCTAGGATGCTGGAGAGCTGGAGTTGGGGTGTCAGTAAGTTCTGTTGGCGGTGGTATTGCAGGAAACTGGTGGAAAGAGTGATGTACGTTGTCGAGGTTGCCGACGAGTTTGGCGTATTCGTCTAGGACTTCTTGCTCTAGTGGGCTGAGTTCGGGGTCGGGGTCGGGGGATTGGGGGTGGCGGTTTGTGGATGTTGGGGGCTCCATGGTTGGTGTGTGGAGTCTTTTGCTTTTTTTTTTGTTTGGATGTGGTTTGTGTTTCGTTTACACCTCATCTCCTTGATGTGATGTTCTCACTTCGTCTGTCTGCCACGCGACACGCTAGATAACCCTAACCCTAATAATCATGGGAGCTTGCAGCTCAAGCAGCATCAACTTTCGCGAATAAACAAACCCCAATCGCCTAACTACAGTCCATTCTCACGACAATGACCTCAATCGACGACCTCTTCAAGAGACCCAACCTCCCTTCAGCCTCGTCTAAGCGAAAATTCGAAGAGCCCGACGCGCAACAAGCCTACAAAGCTACGAAAGTCTCCGACTCCAGCTCACCACACGCAAATGGCAACGCATCAGTCGAGGATGCGCTCGAAGACGACGACGACGACGACATGGAAGCTGGTCCTTCATTACCACCCGACGATGACGAAGGCGACGATGAAGAAGGCCGGTTCTTCGGCGGCGGAGTAACGGGCGAAACAGCGCAGGCGCTGGATTACCTGGACCAACAAGACGGGGAGGAGGACCACAAGGAGGAAAAGATCGATAGCGCATGGATGAAGCGACTAGCCGCCAGTTTCGAGCGCAAGATCGCAAAGAATGCAGAGTTGCGCGCCAAGTTCGAGAGCGAACCTACGAAATTCATGGGCTCAGAGGCCGATCTGGATGCTGAGATCAAGACCTGGAGTCTCCTCTCAGAACACGCAGATCTCTACCCCGAGTTCGCGCACTCAAATGCTGTTCCCAGTCTTGTCGGACTGCTCGCGCACGATAACACGGACATCGCAATCGGCGCGATCGAAATCCTCAGCGAACTGCTAGACGAAGACGTCGAAGCCTCGCAACCGCAATGGGACGCCCTAGCCACCGCACTCCTAGACGCAGACCTCCTCGACCTGCTAATGAGCAACCTCAACCGCCTCGACGAATCGTCCGAATCCGACCGCTCGGGCGTCTACCACTCTCTCTCCGTCCTCGAATCCCTCGCCAGCCAACAACCCGTCGCAGAGCGCATCGGCACCGAACACGTCCTGACCTGGCTCTGCAACCGCATCCGCCTCCCGGAATCGCCCTTGACGCAGAACAAGCAGTACGCCGCGGAGGTGCTGCAGGTCCTACTCCAATCCTCACCCCTCCTCCGCTCGCGGCTGGCGACCGAAGTCGAGGGCGTGGACCTTTTCCTGCAAATCCTAGCTCACTACCGCAAACGCGACCCGCCCAAAGACTCCCCCGAAGAAGAGTACGTGGAAAACGTCTTCGACGCGCTTACGTGCGTGCTGGACGAGCCGGCGGGCAAAACCGCTTTCGTCGACGCGGAGGGCGTCGAGCTCGTGCTCATCATGCTGAAAGAAGGCGGTTTCAGCAAACAGCGCGCCTTACGCGCTCTGGACCACGCAGTCGGCGGGAGCGGCGGGGGCGAAATCGGCGAAGCGTGCGTTGCGGTCGCTTCGAAACTGGTTGAAGCGGGCGGGCTGAAGAACATTTTCTCGCTCTTTTCGTCGAAGAAACCTTCCCCCTCGACGATGGAGCATTTACTCGGGATTTTCGCTTCCTTACTCCGCTGGTTGCCTGGCGAGTCTGCTGCGCGAATCCGGACGCTGAACAAGTTTGCGGAGAAGGAGGGGGAGAAGTTGGGGAAATTGCTGGCGGTCAGGAAGGGCTATGCGAAGCGCTTGGGCGCTGTGGAGGAGGAGATTGCGCTTGAGAGAAGGATGATGGATGAGGGGGATTGGGCGGGGAGGGAGGGCGAGTGGTTCTCTCGGCGGCTGGATCAGGGGCTTTATGGCCTGCAGACTGTGGATGTTGTGCTTGCTTGGCTTGTTGCTGAGGATTCTGAGGGGGCGGGGGAGATTGTTAGGGGGGGTTTGGGGGGGTCTTTGGAGGGTGTTAGGGGGAGTTTGGGGGAGATGTTGGAAGGGGTTGAGGACGAGGATGAGGGGGAGATGTTGGGGACGCTTTTGGGGTTTTTGGAGGGATGAGAGTGTTTGATGACAAGGGCCAGCGCAGGGAAGGGAGATATATACCCACCTCACCTCACTTCTGTCCAGGCCGCCGCGTCCCAGCGAAAGAAAGACAAAGACACGATATGTATGTACGAACTACAAAATTCGACGCTGTATATTTACTTCTAGTCAGAAGAACGAAGTCTCGGGATTATTATTTCCCAACATTCGAGCCATCCATGTCGCAACGCAGTTTGCCTGCTTGCGCGGTCCGTCCACCTTCCAACTTATCCTAGGCTCCCTCTCTCTCACTCTTTTTTCATGGACAACAACCGCGATACAGCACAATGGATGGCAAAAGGTGGCAAAGAAACGTCAAAAGAACACACAACAGGCGGGATTCCCAGATGGTACACCCATCTCTAGTAGTAGTACTAGTACTAGTCGCCCGGTTCAGTGCTGGTTCAGTGCTTACATGTATGTATGGATGGCAGATCGGACGGGATGTCTGGTTTTCACTGAATTGTGGTCGTATGTGCTTTGAGAAAAGACATTGTAAACTGTGAAGATTTGAGATTGGGTGGCTGAGTATGAGTGGCAGAGTTGAAATGGAATCTGGATTGCTTGATCGAACCCTTGAGCGAACCCTTGGATGGGGGGGCGAGGACTGCTGATGGCACCTTGGGAGATTGTTACGGTGACTTGTGGGCATTGGTGTGAGGTGGTTGGGTATGTGATGCGTGAGGCTGAATAGGGAGGGAGTTCGCACAATGGATCATGTTGGATAGTATCATGCGTGGGTTGGGTTGCTGGCGAGTAGATTGTTCGACCCTTTTCTCGTTGCTCGATGAGGATGGAAGGGTTGATGATCGTTGGTTTCCGTTCCTTACTAAAATATAGTCACTTGAAGAGGGAGCAACATTGGCAAGAAGAATCATTCATCATCCTATAATCTCTAGAAGCCAACATCACCAAGACCCAGCCCCCGCGACCTTTCATCGCTGACATTCTCCAGCCAAGACCCACCCGATTCACTCGATAAACCCCACCGCCTTTCAACAAGTCCCTTCAAACTCCAGGACAAGCCAATTCGTAGAAGTAGAACGATTACCCAACAGCAAGATCATCGACCGAGTTGGCATCGAACTTATCAACCAACGACTCTTAGTAATAAGCCCCCGTACCCCGGTGAGTGACGAAGTTATCGATCAACGCAAACGCAGTACAGCCCGGCTGAGCCCTACAACCCGCCGCCGCTTGCTCGATCGTCTGCCCATGACTCTGAATAGATACAGGACCCGGTTTCCCGCGATCGTAGCCCTTCACGCCGCAGATGGGTTTCGAGTGGTGCAGCGGAGGCGAGGTTGATGTGATGGCGCAGCTCACGTCGTAGAAATAATACGGGCTTCGCGTTGGGCGGGCGGTCGCTCTGGTGTTGTCCGGGGTGAAGTTGTGTGTGGTTGGGACTGCGTAGAGGTGGCAGGTTTCTTTGCCTATGGCGAAGCTTTTGCAGGTCTTCTTCTTCTCGCTCTTGCAGAGGGCGGAGCAGAGGGCGGGGGTGATGGCGTTTCTGTCGATTTTGTAGGCTGGGTGGCTGGAGGGGTCATGGCCTGAGTTGTCGTAGCCTGATTTTCCGCAGGTTTGAGCTGTGGTAGAGCTGGCGGCGAGGAGGAGGAGTGTGACGGTGGCGAAGGACTTCATTGTTGGGTGGAAGTGGAGGATCGGATTCTTGTAAGGACGAGTTTGAGATGGTGATGTGTACTTTAGTGATGAATAGCAGAGTCAACGAGACGCGATAGGCGATGATATATGTTTGCCTTGTATGTGGCTTCCGTCTTTCTCTTATGCAGTGTTGTCGCTAGAGAACACGAGACTGGAAGTCTAGAAGGAAGGTAGATTACATTAGCGTGTACCATCGACTGTGAAATTGACAGTAGTCGACCTAATCTCGTCTACCGAACCACCCGGTGTGTATTTGTGAATCGCTAAAGAGCCCAGATAGGGCGAAAACCCAGCTGTGGGTTTACTCGTGCATGCTCAATGCCCATCAGCCTTTCGGAGCCATCTGAACCGTGTGTAGGGTTAGCTATGCTTTCGGCTAGATCTTGTCCGTAACTCTTTAACATCATCGGAGCGTATGCAGACACGGTCTTGGGTATAAATGACGCCGAAGTAAGAGGTTGAGATGTTTGTGTAGGAGGGAGAATTAAAAACATCACTCTTGGAAGTATCCCGGGAGTGCATTGCGGCTTACCGGGCGTTCCCATTGGTTGTAATCATCAGGGTTAGGGCTGGGGTCAAGCATTCACTTACTTTCAACAAGACAACTAGGCGGATAGAACCAACACCTCCACACAGCGACACTAACTGTCTCATCAGCTAAGCTTCAGCCGGGTCTGACTGGCTCAACCATCTGCTCATTGACTATGTTGTACGCTTCCCATGAGTTGCAATGATCGATCTGTCGCTTGGACCAGATGTGAGACCAGGCCCGGCGAATCGCAGTGGTGTTTTAACCAAGCCACACGGCGTACGGCTAACGCACATATACGGCGGCAGCACATGCACGCTGCTTCTTCAGCTCCTGTGCCCCGCTCCACCTTCGACATACTCAAGAGGATGAGGTTCTGTGTCAACAGTGCTATAGCGATAACGAGCCAACCTTTGGCACCGAACTTCCCTTCATCACATCAGAGTATCAACTTGGTACCACCAGTTCAGCTACCACGCCAGGCAACACGATGACCCTTCAGCGCTCTTTCAATCTGCCGCCGAACTTCCACTTCCCGCCGGAGGGAAGGATCAAGCCCGGCATCGTCTTGCGTGACGGCAAAGATGGCGAACCAGACCCATCGCTCTCACTGCACGACGGCTCTGCATCGATACAGGGAGCCGAAGTCACATCTCTCGACGAGGGGTTCCACTACGAGGGCAACGATGTAACAAGCACAAAGCTCGGTATATGGATTGAGGCCTTGAGTATTGTTGAGGTGGGCGTGGGTGGAGAACGTGGGAGGACGCTTGATGTGAAGATCGACTCTGCGCGGGCAACCATCACGCGGTTCGGAGCGAGCGATGCCTATGTTGCGGGGCTGATGGCCGACCCTGTTCTCAAAGAGTATGCCAGGCGGCCGAGGTGCCGCCCTGTATACTTGATCACCGGCGTCATGGTGGGCGAGGACGCCACTATCGAGGTCAAGACCGGGACTAGGTCGGTGTACACGGCCAAGGTGATGGCTGACGGAGAGGGATTTGGGGTTCCTGTCAAAGCTGGACCTGATCTCGAGCGTGAGAGGGGCGGGACTGGGGCCAGCGCTTTGAGATATGTCAAACCGTTCGTGCTTGCCTATGAGATGCACAAGATACAGAGGAAGATATCCGGCGCTATCAGCTCGCAGCCCCACAATCGTCACGCGATGTGGGATGATCAGGAAACTGAGACCTATGAAGAGGAGTGGGAGATCGTCCCGTTCGTGCAAGATGATGGCCTCGTTGTCCGCGCATGAGAGTTGCGCGAGCGAAGCAGAGTCGCGACATCATCAACTTTATGCATTACAGTATGGGAGAGAATCGCGATAGATTTTGTTGTTCCCCGGGTCCTCATATCAAACAGTTGACAATGTTCTCAATCAAAGTCGTTGAGGTCGTATTTCCGTCGAACAGCCTCCAAGGGTGAACGAAATGAAACCCGTTGTTGCCGTCTGCGTCTGTCATTTTCTCGAAGACCTTGTTCATGCCACTTGCTCGGAAAAGACGACCTTTGGCAAGTTGGAAGCGCTCACTGGCGCCCTTGGTCTCTGATCGCGCGGTTTCAATATAGATCGCTTCCATCTGCCAAACAAAACTTAAAACACAAGCAGCAACTCCTGCCGCAGCCGGTGTCGAGATGGATGTTCCCGACCTGTGTACCTCGTGTGAAATGCCGTGATCGTCTGGTCGTGCATATCCAGGGACCATTACACCGAGCGTGGCGAAGCGGTATTTCTCTTTACACCACCTCGGGTTCTCGGCATATGGTTGTCCTTTGCCATCAGTTGCGTACATGCACATGACGTTGTCACGCGTTGCTGCAGGCCAGCAGAAGGCGTCGACGTGGTCTCCTCCAACATTCGACGCCGCCGCGATGAGGAGTACATCGTTCTTCTCGGCATTTTTGAGGGAAGCTTCGATGTTAGCGTCCTCTGCTTCGAATCCGAACGACATGGAAATGATGTCGACTTCCCACACATTGACTGCATAGTCGATTGCCTGGAAGAACCGTCAATGAACTGCTTCGAGCATAAAGTATCAACATTCGAAGACACACTCACCCACGCCACCCGAGTACTGTTTTCCGGAGAACCTGCGGGCATTTTCTCCTTTGAAGATGCGAACACCTGAGCAACGTACACTTCGCAGTTTTCAGGCGCGCATTTGAGAAGTGTCGATGTGCAATGAGTCCCATGGCCGTCATCGTCCATGCCGCCAACCATTGTCCGGCCTTCGAAGTTGACATTGGGGTGAAGCCAGCTCCGACACTCTTTGAGCCTCGTTCCGTATGAGTTGCGAACGTGAGCGCCGAAACACGCTCCTGTATCAACGATGGCTACTTTGACAGGACGACAAGGTTTGCCTTTTGTGTCAATGTAGTAGTGCACGTCCGCGATTCGGTCGAGGAAGTGCTTCGCTTTCTTGGCCCTAGCAGGTAACGTCAGATGTCTTACAGCTCAACATTGATCAGTGGAACGCTCAAACTCACTGGGCTTCATCGTATCTGAAGGCTGAGCCATCGTCGTGGAGGCAGATTGTGGATGTGAAATGTCCAGATTGTGATGATCGTGTTTGGTTGTCGAGTTTCCCGACTGCATGGATATAATTGTTCTTCCTGTTGTTGCCAGATGACGACTGCGGTACTACTCGTTGTGCTTTCCGAAGAACAGTCTTCAGATCTCGCTCGGGACACTGCTCGAGCAATTTGTGCAACCTCTGAACAACACGCTCAATGAAAGCTATTCTGAGCTTCTCGTCTGTACTGATCATACCTTGTTTGAAGTCGTGCGTGCATGATAAGACAGCGCTAGAGACATGGGGCGCGCGTTCTGGGTGCTGAGAATGGTAACGATGGAGGCGCGTCTTCATATTACCAAGTTCCCAAGCTAGAATTGGGTCCCCCGATATCAATTCGAAGATCAGCTTGCCAAGTACAGGCAAGCAAGGCATGTTGGAATTGACCATATCAAGAAAGCCGTAGTAGTCACTGTCGATGACGAGACAGGTGTTGTCAAGACCAACCTCGATATAAGGGTGTAGCAGATCTGGAGCCGGTCCAGGCAAAATGGGCAACCAGACGTTGATGTGGTCAGTGGTGTAGGGTAGCCATGAGCTGTTTCCCAGCTCCAGAAAAGCATAAGCGATCATGAGGGCAAGTGACACTCTGTGCGAGTATAATGCCTTGAACACCCGCCTAACTGCGAGGTCCCCATCCATGACAATCAGCTCCGCCAACGAGACCATATCATGACGCCTTGCGGTGTTGGTCCCTTCTTGCCGCATCGTCCATCTCTTTCCCGTCGGCGAAAAAGTTAGCCTAGCTGTTCCGAGGCTGCATTCCGAGAAATATGATAGTTGGTCGTGCAAGTCGCTTGCGTCCGGTGATGACGGAGTCGTTCCATTGCAAGAGTCATTCATGACATCGAGAAAGACCGTCTTCGATTGTTCTCCTGCCGGGAAGTGTAGTACGCAGTGGACATTTTCAGCGCCCGAAACACACGGTGTCGCAAACGATGTCAGAACATGAGTGTGCTGTATCGGACACTCGCAGTACCAATCCCTAAGCAACACGTCGTGCACGGTCCGAAGAGGCTCGCATAGCTTTGACGCTTTTCCTGAGGCCCAGGCGTCTGGGTTGTCCTCTTCATCCTGCTGACCCCCTGGAATGATGGGCTGGAGATGTATTGCGGCCTTGCATGCTCTTGCGATTTCCTCTCGGAGGAGTAACGGTGGATCGGTGAGGTCGACGAGGCGAGCCAGAAAGTCGACTTGTTTGCGGTCTAGTCGGTCGAAGGTCCATGAGCGGATGCGAGCGTGGAACTTGAGCAATGCCCCAATCACCGAGGTGCCAGAAGACGGTAAGAGCAGGGCCTCCTGTTGCTGCTGGTGTTTGGGCAAAAGGAGTATCGCCAGGCGTGGGAGAAGACTGTGGAGATCCCGTTGCGCGTCATCCCACTTTGCGGGCGAGTGAGTCTGTGCAAGGAACAAGTGGATGCCGCCGACATCCTGTGCCAGTTCCGTGAAGAAGGGGATTGTACCCCGAGTCGATTGTCCCAGACGACTTCGCGCGTCGCGCGCAGTGTCCTCGTCGCTACTCACGTAGTATTCGGCGGCGGCTTTGTACCCTGCGATGATGGCTTGCAGTGCGCCTCGATCGTCTATCAACTTGTCCATTTGACCGGACGCCGGGCGACTTTTCAGTTTATTCGGGAGGAAGACGAGTCTTTCGCCCTGCTCACCATTCGGTCTGCGCAAGGCCTGGCCGAGACGTCGTTACCTAGGTATACAGTAGTAGAGCGAACGGGACGGTACAGTATGTACATGCATCCCGCGTCTGCATGTGGAAGCTCGGCAGGCTGCTGACTGCAGACCGATTACCTCGCAAGCGGACTGGATCAGATGCCTCTGACTAGGTACAGAGACCCTACTACTGACAGCATCACTACTGCGTGCGGCACATCGACGACACCATGGCCCATGAAAGCCCGGTTCTCGCGGCGGCTTCATCGTGTCGTCGACAGCTCCAAGAGATGGCGCACGCCAGCACCTTGCGGCGCGATTCTACACAATATGCTGGTATGCTGATGTGGCCTGACGAGATTCTGGCTCGATTTGACTACCTGGCCTCTGATTTCGGGTTTTTCGACTCTGGAAGTCGAGCGGTCGACCACTGTCTCAGGGGTCATGATTTGGTGTCAATTATGGTGGTCCAGTACCTCGATGCTATAGCCGCAAATGCGAGACTTGGTATGGGAAAACTCCATGACTCAGCCATGACACCAACTGACATCAACGAAAATAGCACACGAAACCTTCGCCAACGCGAGCCAAAATGTTCCTGCAGATGGTGAAGCAATGAAAGGAGACGCATCGTTCATGATGCTGCTTGCTGAGGATGAAGTGGTGCGTAACCGAATCGACGATATCATCACACGCTTGATCAAGCTTTCAAGGCAGATCGGTGAGCATCGAAAGATCAAAAGAGACGCCATCGCATCAGAGTACGAGCCTTATGACAAGGACGGGCCTTTGGTGGAATCTTACGCTGCCCACCTAGAATGGAGGCTGAATGAATCGAAAGAAAAGCTGAGTGCCGGCTTCATGAAAGACAGGATGCGAGCTACTATGATGGCGCGATGGCGGAAGGTGTCCTACTACGCCGCCCAACTATCTCGCAACAGATCCGTAACTGCCCCGAGTAATGTGTCTGGCCGGCTACCGAAAGAGCCTCGTGTCTTGAACCAGATGGTACCAGACACGAACAGGGAGCTGCCCATTCTCACAGCCGTGCAAGAATCGCCCGGCGAAAATTTTCAAGTATCAACGGGCCCTCGATCTCATGGATTGACCCTCAGCACAGGGTTCAAGCCACATCTCGACAAGGCGAGTATGGCGCCGTCACGAAACACAAAATCCCTGATAGGCGCGCGACTTTCTGAGTTCCCGAAACCCCCAGAGCCCTTGTCGGCATCGCATGAGTTCAGGTGCCCATTTTGCGGAATATTGCAGCCACATTCTATGAGCGAGCCGACGTCGTGGCGGTAGGTTGCCGTCCTGGCCCACTAATGGACCTTTTGCTGACTGTCTAGACTGCACGTTCTGCGAGACTTGAGCCCATACGTGTGTCTTTTTGAGCACTGCGACAGTCCAATGACCACCTACAGCACGTCAAAGCAGTGGCTGACACATATGACCGAGTCACATCAAGTGCAGAGTTGGCTGTGCCAACACTGCCGACAGCACTTCCAGTCTGAGGATACGTACCGAGCACACCTTGCAAACATACCCACTGTGAAACCAGAACATATAGATGTCCTTATCGAACTCGGTGCTGGGTCTGGACCATCTTCTTGTCTATTTTGCGACGAAGTAGACGATGATGCAACCACCATGCACTTGCACATGGCCGAGCATCTGAGGCAATACGCCTTGTTATCCCTTCCTTGGCAGGAAGTAGCGCCAGGAACATCAGAGAGAGAGTCTGAGAACGCGATTGCTAACGACGGGTCCAAAGGTGTGAACAGTAGTATGCTCCGCATGGAAGACTACAAAGACGAAGTCAGTTTGCCGGATTTCCGGGACGGCCATGGCTCCGATGGTCATGAGGATGCTACTTTAGGCGATTCTCGGGACAACTATCTTAGAGCCTTTGTGGCTTCAGAGAAGCTGGATTTCGAAGAGCGGCAAAGGTCGATACACATGTGGCAAGGTGCATTGTCCCATTACGATCTTCCTCCCACTTCTGACGCCAAAATAGAATCATCTGCATCTTCCGCCATGTCTGGAATCGAGGCCGTAGGCCTGGTTTTGGGCAGCTTTTCGCTGATCATCAGCGCCATAGAACACTACCAGGCCATCGAGAAGATGGGCAAGACATTCTGGAAGCTGCGTCGACAACATCGTGAAGACGTCGGCCGCCTCGAAGATTGCCGACTGGATTTTCGAATGCACATGAGACTTCTTTTGCAGCCGCTGGTGGTTGAGGGCACGATAGAGCAGGCCGAGCTCGAACTCCTTGTTGAAGATCTCAGCTGCAAAGGGTGGATGAACCCTGAGATTGACGAGCGACTCGGCCAACGACTTGGAGAGTGGAAGAAGCGATACTTCGAGAACCTGAAGGAGTTGCATGGGGCTCTCAAGAGGCTGGCAAAAGTTAGCAGGGTTGACGATGAGCCATTCCAGGAGAGCTTGAGGCGGAAAACGGGGGTGAGTCTGGTGTTTCGTTCTCAAGGCAGAGGATGCGAGGCTGATCTTATGCGCAGCATCGTACTGCGACCACGGGCGTGTCAGGTAGTTTGATTGTCAAAGCCAATGACAACATGAAGTATGAGCTCAAGAGGTTCTCATACACCATCCAAAAGTCTAAAAGAGACGACATCATGAAGGACATCAGTCGTACCAACACTCTCCTTCAAGACATCCTTTCCGATCAAGACAGAATCTCACAGGAAGATGACTATGCACTGGGCTTGACTCGGCGAACTGTCCCTCGTCAGTACAAGAAGCTCCTGGGGTTCTGGAAACACGCCGATCAGATTTATCGATTGATGCAATCGGCTTGGCGATGCACGTGCGCTCCCTCGCACCGCGTATACTTGCGCCTGGATCAGTGCACTGCGCGCGAGGATGAGGATATCGGGTTAGACATGCTTGTCAAGTTCTGCCACGACGGAACATCCCAGGGACCGCGACCTTGGGACACTTTTCCGCTCTCAGTGACCTATTCTCAAGTCCGGCGAAGTCATCCCCTAGGAGTCAGAGATGACCTGTCGCCGGTTGCACACGATATTGGCGTATCGAGCAGCACAGCCGCCTCCTCAGCAGTCATTCCCGCCCTTCCTGATTCTCTAAACGCTACAAATGTAGACCTATGCCTGCTTGCAGAGAAGAGCATGACTATGTTGCCTGGAGATCACATATGTACTCTTGTTGACGCCACGTCGAACGAAACTTATGCGATCAGCAGAGGCTTCACACCAGACGATTTCGATGACAGCTCTCATGCGTATAGCTTGGACGACATCCTACGGAACCGCTATCCCGTCAAACTGTTCCTCAGGGACCGCCTCTCGCTGGCGTACAACATCGCGCACGCATTCTTCAAGCTTTGCGATACTCCTTGGCTGGACGAGAGAAGTCTGTCCGCGACAATTTACCTGCCTGTGTCGTCCGATGGTCGCACGTTATTAAACGGCAAAGTCTTCCTCTTGTCGAACTTCCAGCATGCGCAGAACCGTGAACCGCACACCGGCATGCTTTGTCTTCTCGGCATTCTTCTTCTCGAGCTGTGCTCCAACAAACCGTTGGAACAGTCCCCAGCGTGGCAAGAATACCAGAGCATCCCACATGGGATGACCGACCCGGATTTTCGTCGGATATTCGCTATGCTGAGGGTGAGAGAGTTCGAATACGAATGGTCGAGCGAAGCCTCGCAGGCTATCGACTGGTGCTTGCGGTCTGACTTGTCGCAGGACGATAGTTGGCGCGAAGCTTTCGCTCGTAATGTTCTGTGTCCGCTAAGGAGCATGTGCACGATAGCTGGGTTGGGAGTTGATGGTCGGTCAGATGTATTTCATCATCAATGATGTTGGCACGAATGCTTCATGAATCGTGTCTCTCAAGGAGGGGTCAACGTCTTTTTAGTTTGGACTGTTTATGACAAAGCCAGTTCAATCACTCCAATATTCATTAGCCCCCAACGTTGAAGCGATACTGATCGCCCCTATCCAAATACACGACTTTGTCGCTCCAGCCCGCGCTTTCTACCGCTTTCTTGAAATCATCCAAAGGGCTCAGGAAGACGTCGTAATCGTCGTAATGGACAGGAATCGTCACTTCGGGATTAATTAGCTGCATCAACTGCACTCCCTGCGTCGCATCCATTGTCACCATAAGGAGCGGCAAGTTGGGGCTCGGGATCGTGGTACCGCCGAGATGCACCAGCATGAGATCGATCTTCTTGTCTGCATACGCTTTGGGAATGGCTTTCAGATCATCGACCATGAGAGTGTCGCCGGAGATGTAGATGCGGTATCCGTTCGTGAAAGCGGAGTCTGGGGCCGAGATGCTGGGCTTGTACCCGAGCTCGACCATCCATCCGTTTGTTGGGGGGACTGCGGCCAGCAGGTCGTTTGCAACCGAGAGCGCGCCGTCTGGGACGTGCTTGCCGGGCATTCCGGTCACTTTGATCGCCGGGACTCGTGCTTCGGGGGAAGTCGACGGCTCGTTTTGCTCGAAGTTTTCGGCATTTGAGATCGAGACAAGGCAAGACTCGAAAAAGTCGAGGTCGTAAACTTGGGTGAAGTTTTCGCCCGCGGGCTTGTTCTCGTGAAGATGGTGTTTGGCGTGAGGCGTTGTGACAATGGGCAGGTCTCGGCGAAGTGAGTTTTCGACTTTTTCGTCAAAGTGATCCGCGTGATAGTGTGACAACAGTACTGCGTCGATCCGTGGCAGGTTCTCGAGGTCTACCGCTGGGTTTGTTTTCCTTTCTCCTGTCACGCCAGGGCCAAGGTGGACGTGATCGCCTGCGTGCAGGAAGTTTGGATCGGTCATCACTCGGATTCCTTCCCATTCTAGAATTGTAGTGGCGGTGCCGACGAAGTAAAGGGAAGCATTCTCAGCGGCATTGCTGGTGGTGGTGGCAGCGCCTGTTGGCTTGACCTTTGTCTCTTTGGCCAGCGGGAGATGCTCGGGATGGCTATGATCGGATGTGCCACTGTTGCGAATCGGAGGCTTGTTGTTGTCTGGGTGTAAAGTGAGGTGGTGTTTGAAGGACTCGTCAGACATGGCAGTGGACATGGATAAATAGGATCAGTGCGGATTAAGACCAGTATTGCGAACGCAGAGGCAAAGTGATCTCGGTTCTCGAAAATATGTACCATTATGTATACTTGAGAGGATGTCGCACGTGTCGAGATCGTAATACTCACGTCACATACATACATCCGGAATGACTGACAATCTTACCTTCATCCGCTTTGCCACAGTGAGGGCTCATTTGAGACCTGCATAGGTAACGGAGAGAACAGGCTGTAGTAAAGACGTAAGAGTGCGAGCATACTAGCAAAGTTGCGTGGTCCTCTAGAAGCGTCGTGGAGTTGTGTGAGTCGTGATTCCAGCACCTGCGGAGGTGAGCGGACATGACTCCATCAGGCTAGTACGTCTGTGAAAAGTCACGTGACATGTCAGGGTTAGTCTTGGGGTTCGGGAAATGCCGACATACATACATGCGGTTTTCCAGTTGAAGTTGAACGTGATTGTCCTTTCGACAGACACCCGAGCTATATGCTTCACCTCTTACCACCTATCTCGTGAGCTGCAAATTTCCTATGACCATTAAGACGGCCACTGGCGCCCAACCCAAGCTGCCCGATGTCGTCTTGCCCATCCGTCGCATCCCCGATCCAGCCCGGCAGTCTGTCCAGCGCTTCGATCTTTTGCACGTTGCGCGCCACGCGAAACTGAATGTCGTCGGAGATCGATGCGCCAATTCTCAACATCGCAAACGAGTCGAGCTGATCGGCCCAGCGAACCCGAGTGGCGCTGTGAATCGCGAGTGCGAGGAGCGCTGTGAGAAAGCAGCCGATCAATGTCGATACGACGACGATGCCGGTGAGTGATATGGTCGGGATTGAGGCATCGGCACCGTAGTCGTAGGCCACCATCCAGGAAGGAGACTCTTGAGAGTCAAGCCAGGCCTCGTTGGCCAGGAATGCAGCGGAAGTAAAAGCGTTCGTTATGCGTTTGCCATCGAGATTATCTTCAGGAGACCAGAAGAACAGCTTCATGTAATCGATGATCTGGCGCTGCAGATCGTCGTGGTTGTGAACATCTTTGTTCAGACATCGATCTAGGACGCCTCCACGGTTGCCGATCATTTCCGATCTGAGCAAGTCGGCGAAAGGTGCCTTGTCCACGCACGTGACGTCGATTGCTGGTCCCCTTTGCCCTGTGCTGTTGGGATACATGTATACTGCTGGGCGTGTCATGCGCTCATCAACAAAGGACCCGGGTCCGAAAACTGCCAACGCAGTTGTGAGTAGTGGACCTCGATTACCGACCGCGTCAAGTGTTCGTGTCGCATTGCTAAAGTCGACTGTGTCGCCATCATCTTGTCGGCGACGGCGAGGGCCTGTCAGACTATCGGGAGACTCACTCGCACTAAGGTTTTAAACAGTCAGCTCAATCATGGCTCATCACCATGGACAGATAGAACTCACGTGTAAGCAAGCTGGTTACTGCAAGCTTCACCGCAATGCTTTGTCGGGTCATGGTCCAGCAGCGGCCCTGGCAACTGGCCGTTCGTGTAGTTGGGTAACTCGAAATAGCCGGCTGTAGTATCCACCGTGATTTTGAAGAGAGACGCCCGCGGTCCAGGGATGTCATCATCGGGCATGAGATACACCCGATCGAAGCTGGTGTTCAAATACAACTCTTCAGAAAAATCCTGTCTGTCCCTCGTCGCTTGCCAAGGCGACCGACTCATGTTTGCTGGCATGCAAACAGATAAGCTCCAATCGTCCCATCCAATCGTGTCCCAGCCGTTTGGATTCACAGCTGCATAGTGGACGTAGAAAGCATCGGGAATGCTATCGCAGTCAGCCGGGAACTCTGACTCGGTGATACGGTCCAGCCTTGCTGTGGAATTGATTCGCAGCAGGTATTGGCGAAGAATTCCGGTGCTGTAATCCGGTGGCAACTGAGCCAAGAACGGGTCGGGGAGACTTGCCATGTTTGCCAAAGTCTTTCCCGGGATTTGCTGCCTGCAGACCTCCGGCCGTGCGAAGTAGTCTCCTGTGCAATTGACCGACTGGCGCGTCCATAGTAGGCTCTGAGGACTCGCGCGACCCACACTAGTGAGGGACAAACGTGTCTTTAAGGCGACCTCTTTGTTCCTTTTGACCTCTTCTGTATTGATGCCCTGGTTGAGATCTACTTGCGACAAATCGAAGAGGCGATAATTAGTGATCGGTTCCGTAGGCCATTTCATCGTCGCGGTGGACAGGTAGAGAGACTGGATGGGCGAAACGATGCCACCTAATCTCGTCAGCATACATCGCCAAGACTGATAGTGGCGATTAGCACCGAATTACCAAGTATGTTCAGACAGATCGCCATGACGAGGAAGCTTGTTGCGTATTGCTTGAAGCCACCAGAGAGAATTCTTGCATAGACGGTTGGGTCAGTCCACCCTCGATCGGCCAAAACCATAGTTTGACGAAGCGATAACGATCGGGATTTCCATCCGCCGCGCTGCACAAATATCACGGCTGCTTTCGAGCACACGGTCGAAGTCAAAGGAATGGTGAATACCGTCACAGTTGAACGTATGACTTCAGCGGCTCGAATCCATCGCTCGGTTCTGGCCAAGATCGCAGGGAGATCGCGTCGAGATGCTTCCGAGAGATTCCCTGGGAGAACTGTGAGCGCGGGATCATGTCGTCACGGAACACAAGATGTCTGACCGTAGTGCCTGATACCTGACGCAAGTGGGCGGTATGTCACAACACACGTCACGATCCAGGCAAAAAGTACGAGCGCGGCGTAAATTATGACCAGCAAGAGAACATAGCTTGAGCATTGTAGACGCGTCCAAGGCTCATACTGCTCGAACGGTCTCTCGTCTACTTCTTTGTCTCGCTTTCTTGAGTCGCCGTCGCATTCGGTCCCGTTGGAAATCTTTGGTAAAGAGTCTTGATGTCCCTCTCCGACGTCGGTCTGAACAGTGTCGTCCTCATCAACAGAAACCGAACTGCCTTCCGGACGAACTTGGTCTATTGATGCTGTACCGGATACTGGTGGGATCTCATTGGGAGTGCATGCATCCTGGGGCGCCGTGTGGCTCTCCGGAGGCGTGTTCGAACGCATGTATCTGATAGCATCGCTGTTGCTTAGCTCCGTGGACATGAGTGGCTCGTTTTCCATCGTTGCACTTTGCGTATTGTTGCTAGTTCGATGGGCAATCTTGTAAGTCCGACACGAAGCGTGGGTTTATAGACCGATGCACAGAAGTGTGTGGTGGCGCAGTGGATGCCTTGATCCTTTCGATATTGCCGCATCGTGTCTAAGCCTCGTTTCAGCCGCACCATCCTCCTTGCATGCTGCATCAAGTTACGCCAAGTCTCAAATCACTATTCAGCTCCATGATTGCGGGGAAAGATGTACAAGCCAATTGAGTATGGTTTTCGAGGCACTGAAAGATGGTCACCTGGACAGCATGCCAAATGGAAGCGAGACGTCGAAGCGAGGTTTCTGGGGCGCGAATGAAAGACACCAGAGGGCCAGTGAAAAGATATACTGTTCCTCGATCCCGAGGTCAAGTCTACAGAAGCGTGGAATTTGGGACTTCGGGAAGATTGATGTTGGAATCTTGGAATCTTGGGAGTTGTGATTTGAGCATGCGGAGGTGAGCGGAGAAGGCTCGATCAGGCTAGCGTGTGAGTGAAGCACCACGTGACGTGGAGTTTGGACTTCTCTCGCGAGAGCAACCTAACCCTTCTTTCCCTACAATCAACCGTCCGGACTGTTTAACAGGCTCTTCGTATTGTACCCGATGTTTTCTACTTCGCGATATCATCGCACGGACTCTGCCTCCCGGAACACGTTGCCAACAGAGAGACGACGAGTCTGTTGAGCACGCAACCTGGAACGCCCAGACATGGCAACTATAAGCACAGGTCTTAAGCAACACGTTCATGCACTTGTGAGGAATCTAGTGAGGAACCTGGAATACGATCTGTCTTCTGCTGCTCATGCCGAGAAGCTTCTCCGGAGATCGACCGCTGGCGCATGCTAACCAGAACCGTGAAGAGGACGTGATCCTTCTGAACGATCACCGACACCCAGGTGCGTCTACCAAGGGCTGCAGCCAACACGACATCCTCCGCTATTCCTCGGACACTCCCATGGCCTTTGAGTATCGCCGATAAGCAGGAATCGACCACCGTCGCAATCGTTTGCCGAAATAGATCATTGGCAGGAAGGTGATGGAACAAGCGACGGAGATCATGCCTGCGGTGATGAAGCAATCTTGCAAACCTTGCGTTTGCCACCAAGGCGTAATGGCGTAACTGATCCCGAAGCCGATCGTATTACGGATAACCATGATAGAAACGGTAGTCTCGCCAGCAATGCTTTTGAAGCAGTCGACATTATAGCTGACGGCGATCGCACCGCCACTCACGCAGCCGAATGTCAACATGCCGAGCCCGAACGCCAGGCCAACCCAATGCACCCCGTGGTGGGCGCCGATGCCCCATATCATCAGGCCTGCAGCGGATATTATGCCGGATGCCCCCAAGACCCAGAGCCGATGTTCTGGCTCCCGAATTCCGTTGTTGCGTCTTGCAAGGCGGAGTGCGATCCAATCTGCTGCATTGCCGGACCACAAGGAAGCCGCAGCCGCGCCGACGATGGGACCGGCGTAGATGCAACCGACCTGCGCGGAAGACCAGTTGTATGGCGCGGCGCTGAGCACTGGACTGGTGGTACCGTTCAAAACGTTGTACCATGCAAGGTTGATGCCGTAGAGGAAGCCAGCCCAGGCGACGGTTGGAAGTCGGAAAATCATTATGATGGGTCGGTAGACCATCTTCAGTGTTTCGGCCTTGCTGGGACGTCCTGGGAGAAGGCGGAAGAGAGCGTATCTGCTGCATTTCGTACGAGAGTTACGAGATGCAGACGCAACCGGCTTGGGGTTGTCACTTCCAGCAGACCCAGGTGTCGTTGACGTACTGATTTTCTCCGAGCTACCGGCGCTCTTGTGATGTGACGGCTGATGAACGATTGAAGCGTCGCTATCCCCCGTGGAGACGGCATTGCGGCGAAAGTAGATCGTCTCTTCCATGAAGAAGAACATGACCACAAAGCAAGCCGCACAGACGATAGACCCAAGATGCATTGTCCACCTCCACCCGTACGCATCGTTGAACCACCCGGCAACCAGCGGAGCAAGGAAGTTCGATCCGAACAGCATGAACATGTACAGCGCCATGTATGTCCCGCGGTTGTGTGCGAAGTACAGATCAAAAATCGTCACTTCGCAAAGCGACTCGATCGGCGACGCGATGATGCCGATGAGCACGCGGTGAGCGATCCACTCTCCGCTTGACCCCGAGTAGGCGGTCCATTCCATCATGGGCACTGTGAGGAGCATGGTGATCAGGTACACGCCTCGCCGACCGTACGCCAGCGCCAGTGGTTGCCAGAGGAGACATGCCCATCCGAAGAAGAGGAACATGAGTCCCGTTCCTTGCACCAGATTTGCTGTGGAGATCCCCGTATCGTTGGTTATATCGTTCAACACGGAGTACTGCAGCGACGTTGCTATCCCGGTTCCGAAGACGTATAGGTACGCCATGCAGACTGTCGTCGTCTTGCGTGCTGGACTCCAGTTGAGTGGGTCTTCTGGGTCATCACTCGGCGTGGGTACCAAGATTACCTGATTGTGCGAAGCGCCATGGTCATCTCCAGCAACATCGACCAGATATACTGTTCCAGGCACGCGGTCGTGGTCTGGGGTGGTGTTGAGGTCGGCCATCGAAAATAGCGGCGCTTAAGTATGGAGATTGGAGACGGCAGTTCGTGTCGATAAAGATGACTTGAACCCTTCAACTGGACTTTTCTCAGGATAATATACCTGAGTTTCTTCAGTGCTGGAATCTCGGTGGGGTCTGCTCAGGGAGTCTTGCCATACAGCCAAGTAAGTATGTGACGACCGACATATAGACCAGGGTAAGCGCAGATGCAGATGCAGATAATCGCATACCTTGGCTTGCCACGTGTATACCGCCCATCCCAAAATCTAGAAGCTGCTAATTGTCTCCGCCAGAGCGCAAAGACTCATTCGACCGGACAACTGACTATTTCTAGACGTTGCAGATTGTTGTCGACCTCAGTATGGCACATCTCGAAACGATGTGGTTCCCCGAACACTATGGACAGCGTCGAGCAGATGGCGAAAGATTCATTCCGCATTGAGCATATTGATCCACGTTGCAGGCCGGCTATTGTAATCCTCTTCATCAAAGAAGATGTCTTCGAAATCGCTCAATGATCCAATAGCCGGTTTGATGCGGGCTCCTGTGCAGAGCCCGCGGGATGCTTGGACACCGCATCCCATGCACCGTTAAAGACTCTTAGAAGATGTAAGGTATGCCGACTGCGGCCGATTCGAATGCTGTCAAGAACCTCACCGCCAGCTAAGATGCTTTCACCGTTGTCTTGCTCAAGGAAGCCTGAGCAGTCATCCTCGGTCGAACCAGGACGCCGCCTGTGATTGTTGGTGGAAGGAAGGGTGGCGTGCGTCTAGGGTCGGGCTGAATCGCATTGCAACGACAGCTATCTCAATGCCGCTGTCGCGTTGGGCTCCTCCATTAGTTCGGCTACTGCCAGTGCTGTGAGCTATGGAGTCTCTGGCATGTTTGAGGAAACGACCTCTCCGATTCCGGTCGCTTGCTTCCCACAATGGCCCGTTCGCATTAGCCACTTCCAAAGGCGTCGTTTACATGCCAGGCAACTGGCCGCTGTCGTCGATTTGCGATCCTGTCGTTTCGTGCACACGCATCGCGGAGAACTTGTTGCCAGCGATGAAAAAAGAGATACCTCACCAAGCTGTGCCACACAAAGCTCAACAATCTGATCTGACGCATGGGAGCGGCGAAAGCGGTTTCCAGAAAGATCGGTTCAGAAACAATCAATAAAGACAGTATCTACCACAACGCCGAGAGCGCTCACTGCATCAAAGCCTCCCCAATCCCACTCAAATACTCACACCTCCCCCTCTGCTCCACCGGCACGCTCTCCATCCCCGTCTCATTCGTCTTAAACCTCAAACTCCTCCACCCCTCCCCGCACCCCCCCGTCCAAGCCTCCCACACCGGCGTGCCCTCTTTACGATACACATTCGGATCCAACGCTCTCACAAAACTAGTCCAATACCCCTGCGCAACAGGTGATATACCCGCATTCACGCCGCCGGGCAGATAGCTGGCGGGGGATTTGGGGATGTACGTCGGCCCCCAGATGGCGAACTTCTCGACCGTGTGCACGACGCCGAGCCCTGAGGCTTCGGACTCGGGGTCTTTGACGTCCCAGTGGTAGTTCCAGGCTGGGACGCCGAAGCGGGCGTAGACCGAGTTGATGAAGAAGCCGGGACAGATGTTGCGCATTTCGCCGTAGACGGTGGAGATTTGGCGCCAGGCACGGCCGGTCTCGGGGAAGGAAGGGTAGGACTCGATGGGGTAGAGGGCGTTGAGCTTGCCGAGCTGGGCGGGGGTTATGAAGGGGTATTGGTCTTTGAGGAAGGCGTTGCCTTCGGCGTAAGAGGCTGTTGTGTTTGGGGTGAATTTTGTGCCTTCGTCCGAGACGTCGCCGTAGATTGCTGGGAGGCGGACGAAGTTGCCTCGGGCGTAAGCCGCGTAGGTGTACTCCTGGACGAAATCGCCGTCGAGGACCGGGCCGTACATGTATTTGGGGGCGTTTGTGCCGCCGGGGAAGGGCGTGTTGTAGTTTGCGCGCTGGATGTCGTCGGCGCTGAGGCTGCGGAGGCAGGCGAGGGTGTCCTTAGAGGAGGCACAGCCTGTGCGGATGACCATGTTGTCGTATTGGAATTGGCTCTCGGGGATGGTGAGGATGGTGGCAAAGGCTTGGGATTCTGCTGCAGTGGCATGGAACAGACCGTCGTCTCTCCCTCCATACGCTGTTAGTTGGTGGTTGATGCTCGCAGCTCCAGCACTGTCACCGACCAGGACCACGTGATCCGGATTACCGCCGAATTGCGCGATGTGCTCCTGCACCCAATGCATTGCTTTGCGTTGGTCTTTGAGGCCATTGTTCAGGCTGCCGCCGTTGTAGAGCATTTCTTGGCCTGAGAGGAATCCGTATGGACCGACTCGGTAGTTGAAGGTTACCACAATCATGTTCATCTCGCTAGCAAGCACGAGCCCTGAGCCGTTGTAGTTGGCATTAGACAGAATGCTGAAGCCTCCGGCCTGGATGAAGAACATGACTGGCAGCGGCGAGTCGCTGGTCGCATTGGTCGGCGCATAGATATCCATAAAGAGGCAGTCTTCATTCTTTTCTGGCGTGGTCAATTTGGCTGGCTTGTTTGACGAGCTTCTCGCCAAGCACGTCGGGCCATGGGTGTCTGCTTCTATAATGGTGTCACCTGTCGACGGAGGATCCTGTGGTGCTGCAAAGCGAAGTTCTCCCAGCGGTGGTGCGGCATATCGGATTCCCAGCCATTGGGTGACTCCGTTGGCTAATGGCACTCCGTTGTATGAGGAATATCCCAGATGGACACACGAATCGACCGCCGTGACTCCGAGTGGGTGGTATATGGCGGCCAGGGCCAGTGCAATAGAAAGATTGATCTTCATGGCCGTTGAGTGGAAGATACAAGACGACGAGACCAGGGTCCGGAGTCGAAAGAAGTGAGCAAGTCAACAATTGACTCCGCTGGCTCGCAACAGGCTTTAAAGGATTGATGACAGACGGGAAGGAGTGGATTCTGCGTCGCACAGGCTCGCCATGGAGACAGCAACATCGTGACGGCGATGCAGAACCAGGCATTATTCGATGTAAATGTGCTGCAAATGCCCAAAGCGGCTTACCGCAGAACTCCGACGAGTTGGCGCAGGTCCCAGCAGATTGGAAAATCGCATGCTATCTCCTAGATCATCGTCATAGCAGATCCGCTGGTATGGACATTTTCGCCTTTGCGCGCCCTAAATGGAGAGAACAAGCTGGCGATCACCAACGGTCGATAGATGTTTTCTCCACGTTGGGCACGGAGCAGGTGTGGTCAGCAAATCGGCATCTTTGTCCGGCTTCGACCGATTGGCGATCAATTGAGAAGTGAGTGGGTCCATTGATCACGCCAAAAAGCTTGGCCGAACGATCATGATGCCATCTTCGTCGACTTCAAGGATGAATTCTAGATTTTTGCTTCAGGCAAGCGTGAACCGTTACTGAATTCACTGTGGGACTTTGTTAGAATGGCGGGAGTTGGATATTCTTGGCGGTCAGGGGCTTGGGTTGAACAGCCTACGCCTCCGAGATGGCCCGAACGGACGATTGTGCACGCCCGACAACTATAACAACGACAATACTGAAGTCAAGGCTTCTCGATAGGCCGTCGCGCATCTTCCGGAGACCGACGTGACCTCAATGGCTAGATATCTAGCCACCAGATTCTCAAGATGACCCACGCAGGGCATGTAATTGAGGTGCCGGATGGAGAGAGAAGGGATTAGATAAATGCGATCTGGTGCCGTCGAGATGTCGAATCAACGACTGCTAACCAATCGTGAGTTTCATTCGCGGCAGGGGATGATAGAGTCCGCATCTGATGCTTGTGCTGAACCGAAAAATCGGAAAGGGCGAAGCTAGGGCTCGGCTAGGGGAGCCGGGTCCACAGTGTGGTGATCTACTCGATCCATGAACCGCGATCGACAAACGACATGTTAGATCCTCCTCCCTATGACTCTGTGTGATGTAACTGGGTACATAGAGATAGAATTACTAGACAATGCGCTTGCGATGCGTAGATTTCCCACGATCCAACCCCCAAGCGAACATCAAAAGCAACCCTTTCCCACTAGACCATTCATCTATGAAAAACGCGATCATCGGCGCTGAAACTACGATACAAGTAACAAAAGCCATCACAGGAGCCGCGAGCATCGCTGTCCTTAGTCTAATCGTCTGACGAGTTTACGAAGACAGGCGCCATCCACAGCCATCAAAGCGGTCTCCGTTAAGTTCCTCAAGGACTACAAAGTCGAAAAAGCAGCCGTAGAGCAGTCTATCTAATGATCTAAAAGATCAGCAGGAGAATACCCAGGTAAACCGGTATAGTATAAGCAGCAGCGAGCCAGCGACTACATGAGAAACGATGCCTTTTCGCGGCTCGCCGCCTGCAATCAGGCTGTTCACTGAAATCAATAACCCTCACCCCCACCACTCCCCCATCCCAATTGCCCCAGCGAAATCACACCAGAAATCCACAATCCAAACTGCCGAAACATGTGAGATGTGACTTTTATACACTTCTATCACACTACGAGAAAGAGCCCATACCATTATTATCATCCATCCCTAGCTGGACTGCTGACCAAATCCAAAGAAACCTCGAACGCTATGCTATTCTGCTTTCGGCAATCGTGGTCATCGTCGCCTTCTGGGCAGGCTCGGATGCTCTCTTGAGGAGGACGATGTTCTTCTTCTTCTTCTTCTTCATCTTCTCAGTGTTCTTCTTCTTAGACTCACTGCGACGACGTGCCGAAATTTCGATCGCTTCGTAGGCCAGGTAGGCGAACGTAGTCCCTTTCGGGACTCCTCGCTTCCGGGAGGCTGCTATGACGGAGGGCATCTGTGTGGGCGAGCATGAGATTGAAGCAAGAATCGCTCCGCAAGCCACCACCCTCCCCACTGCCTCCCCAGCCCACTGACCCATGCAGCCTTCATCATCATTATCTTCCGCCCACAACCCCCAACAAATCAAGCCTTAACCATCACCCTCCCCCCAACCTTCATAAACCTGACCCCCAAAAAAATAAACCCCGCCGCAAGCAGCGTCGAAGCCGCATAAGCCCACGTCCCCTCCCAATCCAAATCCCTCGGATCAGCCTGCAGAATCCCCCCCCCCCCCCGCCCACCCCCCAAAACCCCCAGCGCCAAGACAGCCAAACCCAACCCCAGCCGCGTGCCCCAATTCGG
>Ga0265797_10002482_pt1 | contig 30955 bp, 36 predicted proteins | sample P2T30metagenome_FD_192433 | JGI IMG/M metagenome (GOLD analysis project Ga0265797, IMG submission 192433) | Plant litter microbial communities from East Loma Ridge, Irvine, California - P2 T30 | ecosystem: Environmental > Terrestrial > Plant litter > Unclassified | place: USA: California... | reverse complement strand
AAGATCGGATATGATATCCTATCTGCTGCCAATTCACCGATGCCTTTGAAGATCAAGCCCAGTAGATTGCGTAGCCGAGCTAGTTCGCCTCTAGCACACTCAGTCTCTATGGCTTGGTAGATTGCCATTGCCTTTTGGATGGCTTCCTTTGGTTGATCCAAACATATCGGCTTGGAAATGGCAAATCCCAATCTTGTACGAATTGGAGGCTACTCTTGGCGATCCAGTTTTGTAGGCACACAATGAGTTCTCCAGTATTCTGTATGCAAGTGAAATTCTTGTTGCATCGTTGCCAAGTATGCACGGAGAAGATTGGGGGCCTTGCGGCGACGATGGGATCTACATGGATATGCAACACAAGGGAAAATCGATGAGATCAGGGCGCGACGGATGATTCGAATGGGGTATGCACGGAAACGGATACGAAGGGAGGAGGGGGGGCCTTTGGACAAAACAAGCAAAGCCTGGAATTTTCATTTTACAGATGAGCTGTCAATACTTGAATATTATCACGCAGGCATTTCGCTGACTTTGGGCTGGAATGTTCATGCTCTGAATGATGAGATATCAGAAGCATATTGATTGCGAATAAACATGAAGAGTTTCTATTTCTGACGTATGCATGTTCAGTTCTTGTGCAATCATAACATCCATAGCTGTGCACTCTCTCTCTCTCTCACTACTCGTATTACAAAGGGAAATCTCGTGATTCATCGTCTATCGATACCATGTACGTCTATCCCATATACATTCATCCAATGCCCTAGACTCCAAAGCAACATGGCAACGTTGCCAAAGCTACAAAAGCGTATCACCCAGCGCGCAACGCACGATTGAAACACCAGCGCGGACCGTATCTCCCGCACCCTCGGCGTCCAAGCTAGGGTTCACCTCGACGAGATCCAGGGCAATTAGCGAGCCAGTCTCAGCCACGCACTCTGCGATGAAGTCTCCCTCGCGGAGCGTCAGGCCGCCACGAACAGGCGTGCCTGTGCTAGGCGCCCACATGGGATCTAAAGCGTCGACGTCAAACGAGAGATGAATCGGGGTATCGCTTCCGATCCAGCCCAGGGCCATGTCCATGACCTTGCCAATACCATGTCTAATTAAACCATCGTGTTAGCCTTTGATTTTTGTCATTTGAAATATAAAAAAAACACAGTACAACGCTGCGAACACAAAGTCAGACTTACCGGTCGATATCATGCATGGAAAACGCCTTGATGCCATGCTCCCTCAGAATCTTCTTCTCTCCACTATCAATATCCCTCAGTCCAATGTACACCAACTTCTTGGTGCTAATCCGATGCTCGTCCTTGATCCAACCAAACACGTCCTCGCGATCCTCGGTCGCCAGGCCGGTTAGGAAACTGACGGGCATACCGTGAATGTTGCCCGAGTCGGATGTCTCAGGCGTGTTGATGTCGGCATGGGCATCGACCCAGATGACGGCAATGTCTCTGCCCAGGCGCTCGCGCACGGCTTTGGCAGTGCCCGAGACGGTACCGATGGCGATGCTGTGGTCGCCGCCGAGAGTGAGGACCAGCTTGCCGGCCGCGGCGTGCTTGTATACTTGGTCGCTGACTTGCTTGGTTACGGCCGAGGCAAACTTGGGGCGCTTCATGCCCCGGTAGTCTGGGTCGTCGGCGGGTTGTAGCTCTGTGTAGTTGTGGACTTGGCCGTCGTATGTCACGTTGAAATCGAGCTCTTCTTCTAGTTGCTTGATGAGACCGTTTTCAATGAGTGCCATGGGCGCTGCATCTACACCGGCTTTGGGCTGGGAAAAAAGGGCATTAGAAATGGTGGTGGCCTTGGTGGCTTTGGCTGTCTTACCTGGCCGCCGCTGAAGCCGACGGCAACGATGCCGAGATCATGCCTGTTTGGCAGGAACTTGGGCTGTATTGTGGGTGCGGACGTCATTTTTGTGCTGTTGAGAAGTTTTGATTAGCAAGTAAACTCCAGTGTTGAGCAAGGAGTGGGAGGTTGTTGTTCATCTTCTGACGTTTAGGGAGTTGCAAACGAACATGCTCCCACACGTTCAAACAGTCCAAAAAGCAAAAAAAAATACACCACAGCACAGCCACTACTACCCCTCTCATGCCATCTTACCTTGCGTATGTTGTCGAGAGAAAGGAAGAAAAAAAGTACTTGTCTCACCGTTTCAAATAATAATAATAATAATCTCGTTGTAAGAAAAGCAGTTTACTTTTTGTTCGCACGCGAAACGCACTTCACACAGGAGATGCGAAAGAGGAAGAAGAAAATTAGGGTAGAGGCCAGCAAGATAAGCGGCAGACCAGGCTTTTTGTATCTCTGGCGGGCTCGCTTCTCTTAGGTAATTGTGTTCTCTGGCTTGCTGGCACCATCGTGTGCACCTGTACTTAGAGGAAGAGACATCGTCAATTTTATCACTTAGGGGAAACGTTAGGTAGCGGCCATGTCTCTCTAGCCACACCATCCCACGATTGTGCGGCGGGCGGGCCCCCCACTACAAGACAAGAGCCTCCGTTGTGCACGTCCGTCTTTACCAGAGCCGATTAGGGAGGTGCGCGGCGGCGGACTGCGCTGGCCGCGGGACGGGGAGAAAATGTTTTGCATGTGGGCTTCTTTTTCTTTTGGCTGCTGTACAATGGGGGGACGTTTGCTGTGAATAACCAATGCCGTGTTTGGGGACGCTGTAGTGCTCTACTACTCCGACCAACTGGCTGCACCAGCCACGATCAGCGCGATTGGCTGCGTCATTGGCTGCACCGTTAAAAGGCCGGTTGCAATCGGCTTTGCGGGCTGTCTCGGCCATGCATCCCTTATCGAAGAAGACAGATAGATGGTCAGGCGTCTTGCTTAGGCCGGCTGGCTGGCTCATCTTCTCACTTGATCTACTAGTCACCATTTCTTCCCATTCTACCTACCGCCTTCTCTCTCTCCCAAGTGTTTTCTCCTTACACATGGCTGGCCCGGCTGTTCGCTTTGTGGCTGCAAAGGCGGCGGTTGCCAAAAACAGCCCGGGCGTTGTACAGCTGATGTGCCAGGTGAAGCCAGGTGTTAGTGCGCAGCGCAAGGGCATTGCTGCTGTGTCGGATGAGCGCGTTGAGATTTGCGTTTCAGCACAGCCTAGAGAGGGCGAGGCAAACAGGGCTGTGAGGGACGTCATTGCTGATGCGCTGAAGATTGCCAAGTCTGACGTCGAGGTTGTCAAGGGGTTGAAGGGCAGGGAGAAGACGGTTGCTGTGCGGACGAACAGTCAAGGCACCCCTGACGAGCAAGTTGAACGTATCAAAGCCGCGTTAGTACACCAGCTCACGAGAGCAACATGATACAAAACGTCTGTGTGGTGTCTCTGAATCAAGGGCATTACTATTATATTACTTTTCGTGGCCAGTCATGAAGGAGAGCGCTATATGTACAAAGGTAGGCACGTCCGTATCTAACTTTCAATCCATGCCAATTCGTCTCCAATCATGTCCAATATCCATCTGCTAGATTCGCACCTGCAAAGACCATTTCAGGTCCTCGTGAGGAGAAATCTAGACAGAGTACTGCCAGGCACCGGGGTTGGCGGTAGCAACTAGAAATCATTGTTAGTTTTCATATCCTTTTTTTTTCCTTTCTAATGCACAAAAGGAACATGGGCAAAACATACCAGTAAGAGCGTCGAAGCCGAGGCAGTCGTCAGCGAACTTGGCGTCGGCGACCTGGCCAAAGACCTGGTAGCCCTGACCCTCGCCAGCCGGGCAAGCAACGAAGCCGGTGTCGAAGTGGAGGTAGCCAAATGTGTTTCCGCCCGAAGGAGCCTCACGGCTGAAGCCAGTCTGTGTGGCACCGGTAGGAATGGCGGCAGAGTGAGCCTGGGTGTATTCCAGCGAGCCATTAGAGGCAACATAGACCTGCTGGCCGCCGGGGACAACGACACCGAGACCGAGCGTGTTGTCGCCGCCAGAGAGGACGGTGGTGTTGCCGGCAGGGCAGTTGGAGGCACCGATGGAATCGGCAGGGCAGTAGGTGGTAGGACCGGGTCCGCCGAGGTAGAACTTTCCGCTGCGGGCGTTGAGAGTTTGGAAGTGAATGGCAGAGCCACTGCGAGAAGAGACGACGCCGAAGTAGCCGTTGTCGGCGGGAGCAGAGGCGGCCGAGCTGGCCGCGGGGGCAGCAGCAGAGCAGGCAGATCCGGCCATGGCACCGGCAATGAAGGTGGTGAAAGCGATAGCGTACTGCATTTTCAAGGTCGGAGCGTTTGGAGATTTGCGGGAAGCGAGTGTTTGTTGGTTGAAAGGATATTAAGGTATGGCTGAATTGATGAGGATGGGTGTTCAGTCTGCTGTCTCGTCGACGCCCTTATATAGGATTATACAGTAAGTACATGAGGGGTTTGATGGAGGTCCTCTGTCCAGCCGAACCTCACAACAGTGGTGGCTTGCCCCCGTCGTTGCGTACATGCATAGGCCATTGCACCTGCATCTGCCCGTGCGCCCATGCCCTGCCTTGCCCGTTCGACCAAGTGACCGAGTTGCAAGCGAGGTTTAAGCTCCGACTTAGCAGCATGTTTAGCAAAGATCGGCGGAATACGGGAACGCGTCCACAGCTAGCTGGGACGTTGCACCGTGTGAGTCCCATCTCGAGCGTCATGCCCTCTGTCCCGAAGTACCGAACACGATATTGTCCTGTTATTTTCGTCGAGTCGACCTCGTATCCAGGACCCGCCCAAGTCACAAGATGTGGAGAGTCCGAATGGAGACTCTCGCGGCCATTTCTGGTCCTCAGGTCAGACGACGGCGCAATGGGCCGTCGAGCGACTGCACATATTGAATTGTGCTATTTGCGTAAACGAGTGACGGCGCTGAACACGATGGCCGTGTTGGCCCGGTTGCTGGTCAGCCGTCACCATGGCCGTTGCAACGTTTCCCTCGTGTCCCATCTTTGGACGCGTAGTTGCCATCATCACCCACCTTTCGTAATCATGTCGTACGACGAGGCTGGCGGGGCCCGGGACTCGCAAGCTTCAACCCAGAAGTGTCAGGAAGTTTCGAGGACGAGAATCCCCCGCTTGTGCCGCCGTTCCCGTTTGCTAGCGCATTCTCCCACTATCGCCACACCCCAAAATAGAAGCTTGCAAGCTTGCAAAACGTGTAACCTTTTGAACAATGCGCGCTTTCCTCACCGTCTGACGCACTCGAGTTAGTGAGAGTGACGGTGAGTGCGGCAAGTGTAGCAAGTGCAATCCTACCATGTCACCCCATCGTGGCTCCACGACGTGTTGCTGGAGTGTGCGGCGCAGCCGTCGTTGCTGAAAGCATCAACATCGCCACAGGCCCGAGTGCTTTGCCCGGCCGTGTATGCCGATTGTCTTCTCATCTCATCAGGTTCAACATGGCATTCTTGCCAGGACTGCCATGGGAATGCCTCCAGGAGAGTTTGCAAGGAACACCCCCTGTCCATACTATGGACATGTTCCTCGATCCGGCCGTTCCGACCAGGGCGCGCAGACACTTCGGCAGGCCATCACAAACATGCATACGGGCGGTGATGATTTCGTTATTTGCTTGCATCAACTGATGTCCAAAGAGGCAAGTAAACAGCGGTCAATATGTAATGGTAAACTTTAGCCCCCAAGCACGTCAAGCTCATTCGGCTAGGTATCGATAACTACATCCATAAACACAACTTACCGCTAGCCGTGCCAGCAGCCACCCAGTCCAATGTGGGGTGGAACTTTGCAACGGCTGGCACGGCTGTGATCTCATCACCTCCCAATTGCGCCAGCTGCTCGCCTTTGGCCGTATATATGTCGACGAAGCGGTTCATGTTACCGATGCAGAAGCGCTGGACATTGTCTTGAGGGAATTGCTGCCATTGGGCTCGTAATCTATACGTCATGATCAGTATCATGGTCGCAAATGTGCTTGTCTGGGCGGCTACTACTAACATGGTGACCCAGCGTCCAGTCTGGTTGTTATGCGGCACTACAACGTCGGGCTCCATGTCCGCCTCTTCTAAGCTCGTACCCGCTTTCCAATCCGCGCAGTTGCCAAAGCTGTGGATTTTGATCGTGTCATCATACGAGGCTGTAGCCACTTGTCCGGCAGAGTTCCACGCCGCATGTGAGACCGAGAGCTTACTTGTGTGCTCTCCTACGAGCGCCGGCAAGCGATCGTCCCCTTTGCCACTCATCTTGCGCAGATCCCAGATCTTCAGGGTGCGGTCTAATGAGGCCGTAGCTACGAGATGTGGATAAAGGGGGTGCAAGGTAAACCCTCCAATCTTCTTGTCCGACAACTGGAAGATCTGGAGACCGGCAGCTTTCTCGGACGGTGTACGCATGTCGTATATGCCAAACTGGCCATCCAGTGTTGAAAAGTACAACGTGTTCGGATCATCCTTGGATATTTCGAGCCCTGACAGAGGCGCTTCCTCATTCGCGTCTGCTGGTGCATACATTTCGACCGCTACCCCTTTGGCAAGATCCAACTTCCGTACCGTAGAGTCATACGAAGCAGAATACAATGCATTCGCATCATGTGGGCTGAACTGGAAGGTATGTATTGTCCGTGTATGCGGCTTCAGTGTCGTAATCGTCGGCCCTTCGCTATCCGCATCCTCGTCATCTTCCACCTTTACTTCTGCTACCTTTTGCGAGGCATCACAAATACCAAGGTTGCCAAGCTTATCGCCCGCGAACACTAATGGCTTGTCGGTTGTGGGATGCAGCCCCATGGAGTATATGCGCTCTGGTGTGATTTTGATCTCATTGGGCTCAAAGTCCTCCCACAACTGTAGGCCACTCATCCGTTCCCGGAGTGCCCTCAATTCTTTATCCGTAGTCTCCTTCACGTCATTGTAGTCGAATGTGCGCGCATATGGATCTGCTGGGCCAACCGACAGAAAATTCCCACTCCTGTTCCAGTCTTTGCCGGCCACAACAATGTCACTGAAGTTGAACGCGTCGCTCACTCGTTGTCTCTTTGCGCGATCCGCATCGCGTATTGCGGCATATTCATCCTCAGCCTTGCGTTTCGCTACTTCACTGTCGGCCACGATCCCCTTGAGACGCGAAGATGTTCGCCGTGGTGCAACTTCCTCCTGCTTGATCTTCTTCGGTGCAGATTTCTTGGTCTTTGACTTGGAGGACGCAGCCGCTTTCGCCTTGGCTGAAGTCCCTAGACCGGCCTGGGCAGCCTCCAACTCAAGGTTACGCAGGAGCGCCTGCGTCTTCGCAATGTTCTCCTGCCGTTTGCGCTCATATTCGCTGACTTCAACATTTTTGCTTCGTGCCATGATGACGCAGGCTATGGTCTGTGGAAACAGCGATCGATTCGGGTCGGGGATTTGGAACAATGGCCGTGGTCGGGTCGCGTAGGTTGCGATGCGAGTTCGGTCGTTGTGTTAGGCGGATCGCTCCTGAGATGAATGTTGCCACTGAGATTGGCGGAACGTCCGATGCGTTCCTGGAGATCGTATGGCGATATGAACGGTAGTTTCAGAACAGACTGATGGCCCAGAAAGTTGCCACTAGCCTCGACGCGTACAACGCGTCCATCACGTGATGACGTGCCAATCTCCAATTTTAACTTTACGGCCTATGTGCCTAGACCTGCAACTATCTCCAGGAAGTCGTCAAGCGAACCGCGGGCCACGTGGGATTTTTGCCATTCAGTCTGGCCAAATGCCAACTCTCGCAATCAATACTCGTACCGAGCTTGCGGTACTTTGTCTTGAATGATCGACGTCACTAAGTTACCTAGTCGGTGATCGATGCCTGTCTTGGCAGATTTTCGGAGGAGGCATCAATACTCCGCATCGCACCGCATCGGCTGATCTGAACATCTTCTGTGCACAACCATGCCGCCAGCACGCCTACGTAGCTCGCTATTCGGGACGTTCCGAGCAGCCTCAATTCGCCCAACAGCAGCCTGGCGACAACGCTGCCTATATCATTCGTACGATTACGCCCAACCGCCGCCGTTTCCGCCTGCCGAGTCCGCCATTCTCTCGTCCGCATACGCACACGTCCCCAACCATGGCTTCACCATAGATGCGCTTAAGCTTGGTGCCCGCGATGCCGGCTACCTTGATGTTTCGACCAACCTGCTGCCGCGGGGCGTCTTCGATCTCATCAACTACCACCTTGTTACCCAGCGATTGGCATTGCAAAACAATGTGCAGTTCCCGGACCAGGCAGAGTCCGGCAGGAAGATGGGCATTGGTGCCAAGGTCAGGACTCTGACACTTGCACGGTTACGAGCAAACGAGTCTGTTATTCACCGATGGCAAGAGGTAGTACAAGACAACACACGATCGCGACATGGCCTGCTGATACTTATTAGGCACTCGCTATCATGGCCCAGCCTACATACATGCCTGCTTCATTCGCCGAGCTAGCGAAGCTCGCAGACGAGATGTGGTTTCTGGCAGGCGATCAGAGTGTCGACAGCAGCTGGTATACGAAACGAGCAACGCTCTCCGCGATTTACTCATCCACCGAGATTTACATGACGCAGGACAAGTCGTCCAACTTTGTTGAGACGGAGCAGTTTCTAGACAATAGACTACAAGACTTGATGAAAGTCGGTGGCTTTATGGGAGGGCTGGGTGAATGGCTCAACTATACGGGCCATTCCACGATCAACGTCCTGAGGAGCAAGGGCGCACGCATCTGAGCCACGTCGCTCCCGTGGATACTCTCCATCGCGGCCAATCGGGGCGTCTAGTGACAGCTTTTTTATGACATCGTGGACCTCGGCACTATCTTTTGCCGGAAACGGCACGATCGGGTGGATGAGTGCATGTCATCTCTAGAAATTTCTCCAACCATACTTGGCCCCTCACTCAGGGTCAGCTCACCAGCTATACGTCATCATACATTGGATCTCGATGAAGTGCTTGTTGTGGAAACGGTGGTCTTAACATGTATCGGGGGGCTGGCCAGTATTTGAGAAAAAAAAAGGATCGTACGATGGCCAATGACTCAGAAGCCGAATCGGTGATGATGAGTCGCAGTGCATAGCAAAGATACTGTCGAGAATGATGAAACCATATCCGCAGCAGCCTCTTGGTTCGACCGGGTGATGTTTCCGAGCCTGCCTTACTTTTAGACGGAGTTTGAGCCGAGTCAATCAGCGATCCAAGGATGCCCAGGGAGACAGGAGCAAATTTGGTAGGTGAAGCCACATGCACTTGCTGGTCAAAAAGACGTGATAAAGGCCGTAGAAAGTAAACAGCAACGCTTCGGCGGATGGCGAGACCTAATCGTCCTGCGCTTGTCTCTCATACGCCCAAATGGTACTGATCACCAGCATCCATGCCCGTCGATGCATTGGCGAGTGTTCCCGTCGGGTTCCCCCTTAAGTGCAGGGTCTTTGTCGATTGCAGTAGACGTGAGCGATGGACACGACGCCCTCGATCCAACAGCCCCAGGCGAAGGCACTAAGCACATGTATGCACGGCGCTGCAGCAGCCAATGACAGCAATGCATCAGCAGCCAAATGACCAAAGCCAGATCAGGGTCCATCTGCTGCGTTTCAACCGATATGATTCTTTTCCCAGCCGTTGCGGACATTACCTCATATCTGAGGGCACAGGATGCAGTGCGCGTCCGGAGGGGCTGGCTTAAGGCAAGGCCAAGGGTTGCAATCTCGATCTGGGAGGTGTACATGGCACCTAGCGCTGGGTGTCGGTCGACGGTTCGTGCCGCTGCCCCATGGCTGTGTTTGCGAATGGGTTTACACATCGAGACACAACGAGGTCTGGACGCTGGATGCTGGATGCTGGACTCGCGGCCATGGTCTTCAATATCTGTTGGGTGCCATTGCAGACACACGTGGATGCAGGTGCCAGGCGTTGATTCCCAGGTAGCGCGGGGGTGGTGGCCATTGTAGTGGCCAGACTGTGTGGCTCTGTCGTTGACGCAGCCGGCCTTTGCAGCCTGTCAGTGTCGACATCAGCAATTGAGAGAGCATCGGGGACAGGTCAGGGTCCACTTGCATAACAGTTTCGATGGGGCCCGTTTTGGGCGATGGTGGGTTAGAGGACGAAGCGGCTCATCGACGATGCGGTGATGGGGAGTAGTTGCTCCGTCTCGGCCTAGCCCCAGAGCGCCACACGGCATCCTCTCTCTCCCAAGCACCCCGATCTCCAGCGCATTTCTTGGCGACGCGGAAATCGAGCACATCGACATGCCTTGCACTTCCAGATCGATACACACCATGGCTCCACGTAGAAACCCTAGGTGCCCGCAGCTCACAAGCGTATCTCTTTTCCACCAGCTTCACCACCACCGCCACCACCACCACTACCACCACCACCATTCACTCCCATCAACACAGAGAAACGCCTGCCCACGACACTGAACCAAGGCAGCTTACTACGGCTGTCAATATTTTGCCTCGCAAACGTAAACCTATTGTCGACTGTCTGGATTGCAGGAGCCATCCGCATATCCGATCAGCCCACTGTGCAGACATCAATACTAGTTGGAAGCGACACTTCGGGTATCGACTAACTGGCGCACATGGAGAAGACTCGTCACGCATAGTCCACCACACCTCCATCGCCCGTCATCATGAACGAGCCTCCGGGTGCCATGCCAAAGACGGGCCAAGTTCACCCTCGTCGCCCTCCAGCACACAAGTCCGTCTCTCTCCGCCACAGCCCACCGGCGGCTACAGCCAAACGTCATGTCCGGGAACACACGACACGCAGCTCGCCCACGCTCGCGAGTGACCGCGCCAATCCGCCGTCGAGTAGCTCCCCACAGCTGCTCTCCAACAAGAACAGTTCGGGCGAGAGCAGTGACGCTGGCCAATGGTTCGAGAAGACCAACAACAAGGCCAACCAGAGCAAGTCTTCGTTTGTCGACAGTGAGTCCCCTCTAGCACCCCCGACATGGGAATGAGTGCTAACCGTCACGCCGTAGACGAGCCGCCCTTCTTCCTCCGGAATTCGTCCTCGTCAGAAACACCGCCCGACAACTCTCAGTATGCGCAAATGCACCCCACGATCCCCTATCGGTCTACCCTGGGTCAGTTCGGCACTGACGGTAGTAGCACCGAAGACTTCCGGAGCGTCATCGATGACCTTACTGTCGCGAACAAGAGGCTCAAGCAGAAGCTCAAGAAGTACGAGAAGCTCTACGACGCTCATCTGCAGGAGGAGAAGTTGTTCGAGGTCCGCTTTCACGGCCTGCCGGATCACAAGAAGAAGGAGTTGGAAGAGACGCTACGCAAGTTTGCCTCTGACCTCGACGATGGAACCGCCAATGAGTACGCCCAAGTCTCCGCATACGCCCCGGCGCTCGAGACGCACAAGACGGCCTCATCCATCTCACGCTTTGCCGAGTCGGGCTATGTCTCCATGTCGGCGTCCGGCCAAAACTCTTCTGCACCATCCAACCAGGACAAGGACCGTCGCAAGATGACTCGATCAGCGTACAGTCGCCAACAACAAACTATCCAGTCGTATCTCCACGACATCCCCATTGGCCTGATACCCAACAACAAGAGCGTGCCCATGTCAGAGAAGTCGAAGAAGAAGATGGTTGTGCGGCGTCTGGAGCAAATCTTTGCGGGCAAGCGACCAGCATTCGGATCCCACCCTCAACCACTGCAGCAGCAGGAGGTCTCCCAATCAGCAGCTACCGCGGACCGCGAACAACGAGAAGCGACCGGCCAACACTACAAGCCCGAAGGCCAGCGCGAGGCTCGCATCATGTCTGACTGTGGCGCAATAGAAGAGGATGAAAGGTGTCAAGAGGAGGCTCTCCAAGGATTCCGCCCCATGCTACAGATTGAAGAACACGACTTTGCTGGTTCAGGGTCGTCGCCGGATCAACGACCGACCCGCCCACTGGACCTAGATCCTTACCGTGCACAAGTTCCCTTGGATAACATGGACTACATCCGCCATCTTGGCTTCACCCCACCAGACATGCGCTCGGGAGAAGCTCCGCTTGGCCATGGCTGGATCTACCTCAACCTCCTCATCAACATGGCGCAACTGCACACCCTCAACGTAACTCCAGAGTTTATCAAGGACGCACTACACGAGTACAGCAGCCATCTCGAGATATCACGTGATGGACGCAAGATTCGATGGAAGGGTGGCCATGAAATCACTACTCACAGCGGCGAAAGCTCATCGGAGTATTACAGCGGTGCCTCACCTAACGAAAATGGCTCTCTTTCCCCGTTCAAGCGTATGAAGACTGGTGAGAGTGGCACCAACAGTGACCTTGTCGGTAGCTCTGAGCACACAAGGAAGCTAGCCTCGGCTCAACGCGAGCAGAACAAGTTTGCATATAAGCCCCTGTTCTTCCACAAGGAGGATTCCGACAATGAAGAGGACTACTATGGCTTTGACGCAGAGTCTTCAGCCAACTTCTCTCATCGTCCACAACTGGCTGCCAACTCATCCGGCTTCAGCAGCTCCATCATGCAAAGCCACTCACCCAAGCTTAGACGTGATGATGGACCAATGATCTTCTACAACAAGGCAAAGTTCTGCACCGACCTTAGTGGTGACCGCCATGGAGCTTTCCTCTCAATGCCTGGTAATTACAAGGCCATTACGAGTCAGCCTCTTGGTGCGAAGATGGATCCTGCATTACAACCCAACGCTGTCTCTGGTATTGTAGAGCCACGTGGTCCGCTGAATTCCACCTCAATGGACGTTGATTCTATATGCGGAGGACCCACGGTCTCGAGCAGCGATGACCTGGGTTTTTCTCCAGAATCTTTAAAGGACGATAGCGGCAACGCTAGCCCAGAGCTCATGAACTTTGAAGCCTCTGGCTTGGGTGGTGTGCAGCCCGACGATAACTTTTCTATTCATGTGCGACGTTCCCAGATATCCACAGCACCAACCCACATTTCCACTAGGCGCAGGTCAAGCCTCTACCCTAAAGCTATCCGAGATGCACTCTATTCACATCAAAATGAACCGGAAACAACTTCGCCCCGGGAGAGTCCCCAGCCGGTCATTGAACAGAGGATTCTCTCTGCAAATCGCAAGTCACTGCCTAGCTCCGCCCTTCCACCGGCGTCCTTTTTGCCCTTTGACTCGTGCTCCTCGGGCGACGTCGATTCAGACCTTGCTTCGGATGCGTCGGATGCATCATCGGAACCCGACGATGATTCATCCGAGTCCCCGGCAACTGCAATGCAAATCCTCAACATTGCGCCCGATGGCTCCGAGGAGTCTGAAGAATCAGAGTCAGACTATGAAGAAAGCGACGACGGTAGCGTCGACCTGCTCGCCACGGCACGCCAACAAGACCCCTCTGCTGTGCGTGCTAGCGAGCGCGAATACGATGCCGCTCTTGCCGACCGCCTTGCCGAGGAAATCCCCGCCGGTAGCTCAGCAGCAACGGCAGGCGGTGGTAGTGGTTTTAATAGTCCGGCTGGTGGAATCAGGGGAGTCGCTAAGCTTGAGAAGAGACTCAGTCGTGACAGCAGGTCCAGCAGCATGGTTTCTGCTCAATCGAGGTTGAAGCGTGCGCGCACTAGCGATTCTATTACGAACCCACACCCCCAGAAGAGTCCCAAGTCTAGCTGGGTAGAGTAAGTTTGTTCAACGACGTAAGAGTGGTATCACGTTTCGTTGTTTATTATTACTTTTTTCTTTACTACGCGATGCATTCACGACGATTTTTTTCGGTGTTTCGTTGGAGGGGTTTTCCTTCCAACCGGATGAACGGAAGGGTTTTCATTTACATGATTTCGGCCTTTTTTGATACCCCCATCCTAGTCTATTTGTCTTTCCTCGTCTTTTTTCCTTCTCTCGCTCACTCCGACGGTCGGTCGTGTCAGTGTAGGTGTTGTTGTGATAAAAGTCAAATTTATCTCGCAGGTGTTTTGTAGTAGCTTAGCTTCTTCTTTTCTTGAAGAGTGAAGTAGGAAAATGAGGATGAGAATGAGATAATGTTATCCACATCGATGACGAGTTTGACCTTTTGATTCACCTTGTGCCTTGTGATTATGCACCTGAAAAAAACGATGGCTGATAGGAAGCGGTCACGACACTGGTACTTTTGTGGGATGAACTCATGTGAATGTTACTCCTCCGCCAAAGCTCGAAGATGATCGCAATAATTATACACACACACACGCACACACCATAGCCAACATCGCTCAGCCCGTTACCCGTCTTCACTCGCACTGCGGCTCGTATCCCTTGTAACAAAAGCATCGGGATCCACCGGACAAGTCTTAACATTCACCTTGTTCCTCTCTGCCCATGCCCTTACTCTCGCTTTATTGATAACCGCTTCCGCACCCCCCTTCTTCCGCTGCTCGAGCACATCCATGGCCTGTAGCGTAGCAATAATGTCCTCGGGCACAATATACGTCTTCTCACGGAGATCGTGGACGGTAATCGTTTTCTTGCTCGGAGTATTGAGGATCGTGCGCGCGAGCGTTTGCGACCAGTAGTGTGTGTATGCGATGCGACCAAGATCCGATAGTGCTATAATGGCAATGAGAAAACGATGGGTTATGTATTATGTGGGTTTGTTGTTGTTATTGTTGGGGGATGGATGTCATGAGAGAAGTTGGAAAATCAAAACGTACGTTTCTCTGGTCCACCTAGCCGCTCTTCACGTCTACTCATCTCATAACTTGCGCCCATTAGTATCTGTCCAAGTCCTTGTTTCTGCCACGGAGGAAAGACGAGGATACAGGCTAGATTGTTGTTGTCCCAGCTCATCTTCTCTTTGCTGAAGAAACCTACGACTTGGCCTTGTGCGCCGCCAACATCGTCATCATCTGTTGTTATTGCTGTTGCTGTTTCCTCATTCTGTTCATCGCCGAAACTGGGCTTTGGTATTTCTGGCACCGGCTTGTGTGCGACGAGCAGATAGTACAGAAACGTGGTGACGTCGTAGAAGACGGATTTTGTGTCTAGGAAGAGTTTTGCGAAGAGCGAGAGGTTCTGGGCGTACAGCTTGTGTTTCTCGCCGTCGATCTCATAGAGAGAGTAGTTGGACTTTGTATATACCGGTACGCCTGGTGGGGGCGTGTTGCGTAGTGGACATGTTTTCTATAAAAACACACACGCATAGACTCTATTAGTTTTTGCTCCTTCTCAAATTCCATAACCAAACATGGCCAAACAAAAACACTCACCATATGCCCCAAAAACCCATCCATCTCCTTGCTATACTTGAAGCACCACTGGCACACATACAGCCGGTCAACGCGTCGCCCGACGAGCTCTTCCGGGTAGAAGGATGGGTACCAGGGCTTGACGAGTAGCGAGCCGAAGACTACCTCCAGCACATTGGGACCCGTAGCTGGCTTTTGCGACGTCTTGAGCGCGGCGGGCGTCGTCGGTGTGGTGCTCATTGAGGCTACATCGGGGGCCATTGAGATGGTGGCAGCGGTTACAGGGGGAGGGGTCGCGGGTTCGCGTGGCTTTTGTGGGGAGGGACGTGGAGCCCGGGGGTTGAGAAGCCGAGGTTTTGTTAGCGTCGACGCGAGTGCACGTGGGAGGGTGATGGGTTAACATCGAAGACTTCTCTCGTTTCTGTATATCGCAACTATATTGTGTGATATCTCGTGTAAAGGTAGCTATTGTATGCTTCGGTACCCTGCTATCAAGAAACGTGGCTGCTAGTATGCAACACTTCATGATGTACTTCATAATTGTGTACCACCCACGCTACCTGCTCTGTCCTTGATATTTTGCTGTCCCATCCTCGATGCGAATAATCCTACGTCGCCATCTTTCGTGTCCCACTTCTGAAGGCAACATCGAGACAATCAACACATAAGCTGATCTTCCCCTCCCTCACTTCTTCGTTGGGCTGACCGGCGGTGTGAGCATTCCAAGAGTAGAGCCATCCAACATCTCACACTGGTGAGTATGTAGTGCCTTTAGAACAAGCTTGTTCTCGGAATATTCTTGCCACGCAGCCTCATCATCCATGATTGTTGGCAACCGTATCTGCAAGTGTACAATGATCGCCTTACGCAGGCCTCGGTCGATCAGAGGGAAGTTCGCATCATAGATGGATGCAGCGAGCTCGACGATGTTGAGCGGATTATGGATGAACGACATGCGATCTATGATCGCTTGAGCGGCTTTCTGCTTGATGGTTTCGAGATTGTACTGTACTTACTGTCAGCCGCGGGCTCGTATAAAGTACCATGGGAACTTACCTTGTCGGACGCAACGAAGAGAGCCAACAGATCCGTCATGATACGCTCCTTTTCCATCTCACGTCTAAGTGCAAAGTTTGTGAAGATAGATCCCGTGGTCGAGTTGTATACTTCGTAGATCTCTTGTAGCATCGTGCTCACTGTCTGCTCGCTCTCAGGCAATGTGATGGAGCTTTGTTCAGTCTCCTTTGCTATATTAGCATAGTTCAAATTCTATAAATTATGGTAAAACCGTAGACGTACTGAGAACTGGCCGTCGCAGACCGCATTGAAGTACTGAGACCGAGTGCACAATCTGATTGTTTGATCAGCTGAGTTGAAACGATAGAAAAATTTATACTTACAAAACGCGATGAACCGGGAACAATCTGCCTCCGGCGATGACTGTAAAGTCGGAGCATTTAGCATTCTTATAGATACTGCAACCATTAGTCAACTGCTCGCTCTGTCACACCATTATCAGATACTTACCGAGCCCACTCAGAAGTGTTTTCATAGGGAATGGCCATCCATTGCTGGTGAATATGATTGGCATAGCCTTCCTTCTCCATGTTGAATCCAGCGCGCGCAATGACAGCATTGCTATATATCTCGTGGTTAGCACTGTCGTGATCCACAAATTGCAGGATGAATCCAACTTACGTGGCGGCTTCATGGACCTCAAAGTGAAGGTTGCCAACCTTGGTAGCAGTCCGAGCCAGCTTCTGAAGGAACTCAGATGCATGTGTGTTTGTCGTAAAGTACAAGTCAAGTTGGAAATTTTGAGTCAAAACGCAAACTTTCTTGCATGTGTTGTTGAAGCGGGTGCATGCTGCGCGCACTTTGAACACTTGGAAGTAGATGGCGTCTTCTGTGTCTGGAAATTGCGCCATGGCGCTCATTCCGGATCCAGTTTCGTAGGTCAGACCGAACTCAGCGTTTGCACGGTCAAACAGAAGACACGCAGGCCCGGGCGATTTGTAGTCGCTTATCTCAAACGACTGCACAGGCCAAATGACCGATACGTGCTCGTCGACGACCGTATTGATTGGAAACATTGTTGCAGAGGTTTCTAAATATCGTAGACAAGAGTGTATGCCCGATGGCATTGGGAGGGTGATGTCTGAAGAAAGGTGGTCGATAAAGCAATCAAGAATCAGGAAGTGGAAGAGGTGAGAGAGTGTGAGATTTATCGTGATGTCAAATTTCAGTGCCCATGTGCATGTTGCGTGTCGATGAGAGTGAGGGTGAAGCTCCTTGGGATGAAAAGTGATCCTCATCTTCACGCGCACTTGTGTGCACATGCTTCTAAGCGGTAAAGAGAGTGTGTGAGCCTTGCGGCGACGATGAGATTTGAGTGGGTATGAACATAAGGAAAAATCGATGAGATCAAGGTGCGACAGAGTCTAAGCGGTGAACAGTGAGCGAGGAAGTCGGTTGTAGAGCCTGTAGAAGAGGGTAGGTGAATCTTCTGAAGGCTTAGAGCTGGTCAGGAGCGCAATGTGTTTTTATGTGGGCGTGTAAGCTTCCAAAAGATGTGTATTCAGATCTCGTAAACAAAGTCTTTCACTATCTACATCACCGCCCCCAGACAAGATTCGCGCTCTCAAACCATCATTCTTGATGTCCAGTCATATAGCCATACCATATAATGTACACTGTCCCTTTCGAACGCCTTTGAGTCGTATATCATGCAACATGTGCTTGAAAATTCTATCCCTAAGCCAACACTTAAGCTTCACCAGGTGGTTGCTACCTCAGGATATTCCTTCTTGCTAATTTTGAGATCATCATAGACAGAGTCATCACCTGAGAAATTGTTTAGCCCCCGGTTATCGTAAAGTGGCGCGGAGTACTTACCGTGAAGATGCTCGACACGGAGCTCGTCCTCGTGCTCTAGCTTCTCAATCTCTTCCAGAGGAGTGTCCTTGTTGTGCTTCTGATCCTTCGTTGTCGGCTCTACACCCTTATCCATCTTTTCGCCAATAAGCAGGATCTGGCAGTATTCATAATCCAGGTACTTTGGCTTGACTTCAACCCAAGCCAGACCACGGAACTCCTCAATGAACCTATTCACAGTTAGTGGTGTCATATTTCAGAAGACCATGGTTACTTACTCCTTTGGAAAGTCGGGTTTTTGAGGGAGCTGAGCCTGAGCAGGTCCACTGCGTTCAGGATTCTTCACGCTCATGATGAAACTACCCTGATCCTTGATCCCGAGATCCTCTTGAACCTCCCCAAGCTTGGAGGGTATAGTAGTTGAATAGACGAGGTGACAAGTACGGTCTTCAGTACGAGTTATCGCGTATACGCCCTCAGCCACCGGCGCAACAGGCTCCGTACGTCGGCTGCCTCGTGTCTTCGTTTCGTATTCGTCTGCGCTGAAGAAGCTCTCCTTCAAATCTTTGATGGTAGTGTTGGCCTTTTCAACAAAAGCCATGAAACGGTCGTTGTGTGATTTCGGGAAGACTTTTTTAGGAAGAGCGAACAGCCGGTTATTACTGCTGTCCGCAAGTGTGCCATCCCCCAACTTAGCTCCAGTTGGAATTGGTCGGAGGACAAAGAAGGTACGCTGAAGATCACCGACGCTCTCAGATTCCTCGATGCCGACACGGTTGCGGGTGAAGAAGTAAATGATGCCCTTTTCGAGAATATTGGATGGAACCTGTTTTGCGCGCTGAGACGACTCTTGAACCGCACCTTCACCCTCAGTGGCGGACTCTTTCGCGTCGCCACCACTCCCGTCGTCTTGTTTGTCTTGAGAACTCTTGCCTGCCTTTGCGGTTTCGTCGACTTTACCCTCTTTCTTCTCATCGCCCGTAGTGGATGCGCTGTCATCATCGCCGGTCGACAATGCTTTCGCATCATTTGTATCTATGAGGTCCTCATTTACTTGCTCTTCAGACTCGTCTGCTTGCTTTGCGTCTGAACCTCCGTCTGAAGCATCTCTCATCTCGCTGTCCCCCTCTTTGCCCATTGATTCCTCGATAGTCGTCTGTTTCTTGGTGACCTTACGGTCGCGTTTGGGAGATGGCTCGACCTCCTGCTTGCGTTTAGTCCCAGCTGCAGTACCATTCTTTGCAGGGCTCGGACTGCTGCCGGTAGTACGTGTGGAGGAGCGTGTGCCTGCCATTGTCGCAGATGTGAGGTCAATTGGTATTGATTGAGAAGTTTCGTAGATAGATGAATGATTCGGTAGACGTAAAGTAAAGACAAAGATACTCAAGGGAGAGAAACGACAGGAGAGCTAATGCTTGTGCTGGAAGTTTGTAATAGGCGCATCGCGTGACGTCAATGAACGCGTCAGGAAGTTGGAGGCACGTGCAACCAGACGGAAGGCGCGACCGATCATTTAGTATTGGTCACTGAACAAAAGCAAACACGTAATCTATCTAAAAAGCCCAAGGATGCGGACGTGGTCCGTCGCGCCTTGTAAAGATAGCTTGCAAGTTCTCTGTAGGAGGCTGTCCATGATGTCTCTTTTACTGATACTTTTCGATGAAAGCTCGGATGCCTTCTGCTATACCCTCCGGGCTTGGCTTCTCTGCACACACATCTGGAGTAAACTCAAACTCATGTATCAGATAATCGCGGGTAGTCGGGCCAATGGTGGCTATCAGGATGTCTCTCTGATCAGTAGCAGTTTTCGCGCGCCCTGTCGCTGGATCGAGAAGACCCAGGCTCTCGAGCATCGCCTTACATCCACTTGGCGAAAACACAACAACCCACTGGCGTTTCGAGCCTTGTTCTGCGTTGTTGCGCCAGATGGCTGAGAAGTCTTGCTTGAAAGACTGCATCTCTCCTGTCTCGTATATGACCAATTCGTCTACTCTAGCCCCCCTGTTGGGCTCCAGCTCTGGCGATTGAAGGGTCTTCGGTATTATGTCCCTTCTCTTATCGCCAACCATGAACAGTACAGGCGGGTTGGAAGTATCCGGATGCATGGCGTTGTAGTGCCTCAAGATAAAGCCGGCCAGGGCTTCGCCATTACCGGTTTCCTCGCCTAGGATCGGACATTTGAGTCCCAATGATCGCAGACCACGGGCTGTGGCTGGGCCGACGACATACAGTGGTAGACTCTCTGGAAGGAGATGGTCGATGTCAAGGGCTCCTTCCTTCCGAATCTCGTCGACAACAGCACTGAAGGCCTCGACAGCGCGTTGCGAGGTAAAGATCAGGGCACCATATGTTGCGAGGCCCTGTTTGGAGTTTGGGACGAAGCCTCGGTTGGTTACGTGGTTGCGCACCTCACTCAGAGCATCTCGCTTGAACCTGTGCTCCAGGACGGGCACAAAGACGGGCGCATAGCGGCCATTGTCGATTTCGAGGGCGAGGAACAGCTCTTCGTAGGTGTCCTTTGGTACTGATTTCGTCTTCAAGAGTAAAATCGGGGTCGTGCCCCGCGATTTCTCCGCCATTCCACGGTCCTGTCGTTCGGCGAGGAGTGAAGCTGGGCGTCCGTGTCCAGTCAAATGTTGAATGCATGGGAATTGCGGCACTAGCCTGCCCGCTAAGGCTCGGAAAACGGACCCCTGCGGATATTCGTGTGGTTCTCTCGAGACCCTCGAATTTAATAGTTGTCCTCCCACCGCCTAAATATTTCCCATCCTTCGGCGGTCAACGCAGCCTTTGCAGTCTCCCCCCACCGCCGTATATATCAGTCACTTCCCAAGTCAATTGACTGTATAGCAACCATGGCCGACGTCGCACCTCCCGCTGCCGCCAACGGCGCTGCCCCGCAAAGCAAGCAGCCGGTCGTCAAGCCCGACAAGCCCGACGAGGATAAATACAAGGAGGAGCTTGCCAAGTTGGAGAAGGAGCACGCGGCCGCACAAGAGGAGCTGGTAAGTGCATCTTTGCATGTTATGCGCACAGTCGCACGTCGACGGTGATTAGCCGACGAGTTAGCTGCCTCTCGTGCGCGCATCTGATCGTCTTGCAACATGTGCTAAGAATTGCTAGAACGCCTGCAAGGCCAAGCTAGACCTCGCCAAACCGAACAACAAGGACTCTCCCAACGGCAAGCGCCAGCAGGAGCTCAAGACAGAACTCAACGCGATTCGCCAGACGCAGCAGGGCAACAAGTCCGGCCGCAACGCCATCTTTGAGAAGATCAAGAAGCTCGATGAGCAGCTCAAGCAACAGTTCAGCGAGCTCAAGACGGCAAAGGGCAAGTCTAACTACAAGTCCGTCGAGGATGTCGACCAGGAGATTGCGCGCCTGCAGAAGCAGGTCGACGGCGGCATGATGAAGCTGGTGGACGAGAAGAAGGCCCTGGCTGAGATCAGCTCGCTCAACAAGGCCCGCAAGAACTTCTCCGGTTTCGACGTCCAGCAAAAGAAGATTGACGACATCAAGGCCCAGATTGCCGAACAAAAGAAGTTGTTGGACGATCCCGAGAACAAGGCGCTGAGCGACAAGTACACCAAGCTCCAGACGGAGCTTGACGAACTGAAGGCTGAGCAAGACGAAGCCTTCAAGAACCTGCGGACACTGCGCGAGCAGACGGACAAGGCGCGCGCCAAGCAGCAGGAGAAGTACAACGCACGGAAAGAACTCAAGGATGCATACTTCCAGCAATTGCGCGCATACAAGAACTATGAGTCCGAGGCCCGCAAGATTCGCTTTGAAAAGAAGCGCATTGAGCAGCTCCAGTACGTGGCGAGCAAGCGCAAGGCGGCTGCCAGCCAGCGTCTCGAAGAGGCCAGCGCACCCGCCTATGGTGACGAGATCATCGCCACTGAGGGATTGATCCGCCATTTCGACCCCTCCGCGCTCCCACCCAAGGAAACCACCGCGGCCAGCAAGTTCGCCGCTTCCGCCCAACGCACCGTTGACGACTCCGGTCTGAAGGGTACCCGCATATCCAAGAAGGAGACCGAGGAGGAGAGCTACTTTGCTGGCACTGGCGGCAAGAAGGGTAAGAAGGGCAAGAAGGGTGGTGCGAGCGCTGCCCCCGCCAAGTTCAATCTCAACATTGGTATTATCGAGCAGCTGGCCAAGGTTGGCGTCGACCCTCCTTCGAGCCAAGACGAAGTCCCCGCCACCGTTGAGAAGCTCAAGGCCAAGCTTGCACACTGGAAGGAGGACCAGGACCGCAAGACAAAGGAGGTGAGTGCACTTTAAAAATGTACACCCAGTACACAGCTAACATAACGACAGAACATTGCCAAGGCCCAGAAGGAGATCGACCGCCTCGAGGCAGAAGAAGCCGAAGAAGACGCCAATGGCGCCACCGACACCGCTCGCAAACCCGCGCAGAAGAACCAGGCCGTCAATGGTAGCGCATCTGCCGAGGCTGAACTTGACCAAGAGAAAGACGCCGCTGCCGATGCTGCTGCCGATCTCAAGAAGGTGTCCCTTGAGGACAAGGAGGATGCTACGGACGCATAGAGTGCGCGGCACGATACGTGTCAGTAGAGGTCTTCGCCCCTCGCCATTTGGGCTATGTATCCAAGACATCTGCACAGTCTAGGATTTAGACCATTTTTTTCATTATTAGCTTGGAATTGGTACGTTCTGCGCTACGCTTTATGGGATATTGGCATGGCGGCATCGGTTGGGGTCCCGGTGTGGGCGTTGATGTTTCTTCTTCTAGACACGCATCAGATCTAGAGGGACAATATTACTCTGTAATCATCCCAATTATGGTCGGGGCGATGTGACTGTCATGTGGGTGTACTGGGCTCTTCTTGTAGTGTATTCAAACCCTTGTCAAGGCTCCGTTGCTTTGCTAGTACTAGGACTGGTCTTTGGGAAGATGACGCAAGTGCTGACCCTTTTAGATGAGACGAGACCGTCCATAAAAGTAGATCCTGTTGTCAAATCAGACTTACCCCACATAGCGGGGATGAAGTGGTTCCAAACGCGAGAACTGTACCACATGACGTCACTAAAAAGCAAAGTCACTACATATACACAGCTCGCAAGACCCAAAGACACCATCTCCTTACACTACCTACCACTGACAGCCGTTTTCTACAAAGGTATGCTTCAATCACGATTTCTTTCCCATTGTATCGCAAGGACTGCGCGAAGATCACCTCAGGCATTGTGGATATCAAAGCTGACGCCTCCTCGGCAGCTACCAAACACCAACCACCCGAGACGCACATTCTCCTCGTCGACAATCAACATGTCTGGCTTCAGCAACGCCGATACCGGCTCCAAGAATGCCGATCCTTACACTCAAAAGAACCTCGAGGAGCCCTCTTTGAAAGAAAAGGTCGAGGATCTACTCAACTTTGTCGACAAGACCAAGTTCTGCCTGTTGACCACACAAGTTGCGGACAGTGACCTCCTGGCCTCGAGGGCGATGGCTCTGGCTGCCAAGGTACGAAACACTGGATGACAATGTGATTGTGTCACTGACCAGTGAACAGGAAGGACACGGTTTCGACCTCCTCTTCCACACCAACACCGAGTCTGGCAAGACCGATGATCTCAAGGAGCACGCTTCAGTCAACATTGGCTTCATCAACAACTCGGGCGAGTGGGCATCCATCTCAGGTCACGCTTCCATCGAGACCGACCGCGAAGTCGTCCGCAAGCACTACTCACCAGCGCTCAAGGCGTGGATTGGCGACCTTGGCGACGGCAAGCACGACGGCGGACCCGAAGACCCACGCATTGGCATCATCCGCGTCAAGGCAAGCACCGCTCAGTATGCTGTATCGAAGAAGACTCAGCTTGGCGGCTTCGTTGAGCTGGCCAAGGGCATTGCGACTGGCGAGTCACCAAACGTCAACAAGCTAAGGCAGATCAGCGAGGCCGAGATCCAACAGTACAGGTCCCAGTAGACATTTTGTCGGGTCTGAGAGGTTGATGAATTGATGAATTCGATTAAAAATCGCCAAAATCGTACCAACAAGGTCGTAATATAAATAATTGAATCCAAGATCTAGCTAGTGTCATGCTGATGGTTGTTGTCTCGAGTGTTTTGTTGAGTGACGTCATGCCGGCGCGTCTCCAAACTTTGGCGAAATCCATAGAGCTACCTTCCAACTGCCTCACAGCACTCTTGACCTACAAAGCTACACAATGGAAGATCCAGGTTCGTTTACAGCTGCGACCTTCTTACAACCGTACCCTGATACTGACAAGGTTTACGCATAGTCAAAGAAATCCCCGCTGTAATCCACCTGCTCACGCAATCCCCTCCGTCTCTTCAACGCGCAACCATTGATAAATACTTTACGCCTGATGCCGCCTTTTCACACCCTTTCTGTCGAACATGGAGCTATTCTGAGTCGCGATGGTTGGTTCATGCTACATACCGCTGGTATAAGATCATGAGCCCGAGAATTGATCTGAGCGTGGACAGCGTAGGTACGTGGAGGAAATCCGTGCAGGCGTGAAGAGGAGAGAGCCCTATTCTGACACGGAAGCAGCATTCGATGAGGCCAACCTCATTCTCTACGTAACCATCTCTCAGGTCTTTCGTATTTGGGCCGTGCCATTCTATTACGCGCCCGTTCGCCTTACCACCGTGCTTAACCTGCGACATTCGCCCTCGATGGGGAAATACTATATTGAAAAGCAAGACGATCTTTATCAGGTGGATCAGTGGATACGATTTCTACTGCCTGGGGGCTGGTTGCTGATTTGGCTATGGCACGCGTGGGCGACGCTCTTTTGCGTGCTGGGCACGTATGTGCTGTATCCCGTTACTTGGATCGAGGAGCACTGGGGATGGGGCGAGGGCGTGGGGATGGAGAGCAGCAGGTACGCGATCAAGGATGGAAAGAAAGGAGGAATCACGAGTAATGGGCCGGCTTGGGACGAAGTGATTGAGGAGTTGAAGGGGAAGATGATTGGCTGAGACTACTCTGTTCTCCATCTATAACGAGGTAGACATTTGGCATGCTACGTCTCGGGCAAGAGCAGCATGTAAATTGGGCAAAAGAATAGGGTCCCCACTGTTTTGCGGAGAGATGTACTCAGCACCTACTCGGTATTGTAACCCGTGAAACAAAGCAGGTATGACAAGCGTAAATACCATGTCTTGAAATCTGCTCGCCTTGTCTGGTTGAAACTTTGAGTGTTGAATGCCCGAGTTTGAGATGTGCAGCCTGGAAATGGCCAGGACCCCCAGCCGGCGCATCAGTGGGGGCGCAGGTGCGTGGCTTGCTGGGGGCTCGCTCAAAGTGAACCAGAATTACGGCTCACCGGATCCTGGTCTGTGTTGCAGTAGTTCGTCGACGTGGCCATCTGTGACTGCGCACGTCGTGTGCTTACCGTGCTCGCACGAGAGAAAGGGAAGAGAGCCGCCCATACAGACGACGAAGCTGCCATGCAGATGAGCTATTAAAACGCAAGCCGACGAATTTGGCTTTGCGGCTCCATGTGTGGTGGGAGACGGCGAGCGGTCATGGGCCCAGGCTGTGGCGTATCCGTCGCTTGACGGCCTCTTCAAGCCCTTATTGGGCAGCAGCACGCACTTCCGCCAACTGCCAGCCCTCTTTTTGCATGTGCGAGGCCGTGGCCCGACTGGCTGCAGTTTGTTCGACTTTGCTTCTTCCAGTTCGCCATGCGTTCTCTTCGTCCTCCATATCTCAACATTGCCATGATCATGTCGCACACGGGCTGCACCATCACGCAGCCATTGGGGCGTACCACAACATAGACCGTTTGCTTGCGCTGCCCTTCCTGGCCTGCCTCTCTCGTCCCACAACGCGTACTATTGATCGCTTCAGCATGCAAGGAATCGCACGTTGCGTCAACATCTATATTCTCGTCTCCTCTGCCGCTGTCGTCTCTCCCCCAAGTCATCGCAGCCAGTATCTGATCCATTGACGCAAGCGCGGCTTCCGCTGACGATTGCCGCACCCTAGGAACCCTACGTACATAGGTAGCATGGTGGGTAGATAATACAAATACGCTCTTTTCTTCCCTACCCTGGTCTCTCCCATGTTGTTATCGATACTGACGTGCGTGTGCCGATACGTAGTCCGACCCTGCAGCGTCTTGCGAGGCCTCTGAACCACCTCCACGGCCGGTCAGCTCTGACGCAGAAGACGTCCGATACCACTACGAAAACGTCGACGAGATAGCTGCCGATCAGCCTGCTAGCCCACCTCACACTAGACGTCGGCCATCTCGTACCAGCTCGGGCTCCAAGAGTTCCCCGCTTTCGGGCTCCCCGCCACGCGTAGACGAGTACAGCGAGAGCGACAGGAAAGCAAAGGTTCCCCGTAGCACGTTGAAGAAGCTCCTTCGACGCGACTCGCACCAGGCCGACAGTGGCCCTTCGCCACGAGGTGAGCAAGAAGAATTTGACGAGGACGAAAGTACTGTGGGCTACATACCCCGGCTCACTCAGATAAAAGAGGGAAAGACCGGCATGAACCCAGGACGCCGACGGTCCTCTACCATCAGTTCCGGACAGCCAAAAGCAATTCGTCGTCGACAAACCGAGGAGAGTGCCGTAGGTCGGTCACGCACACACCGCAAACACGCATCTTTGCAACGGCATGCTGCAAGCCGTGCTGACTTCCTAGACCCCTCTGTTATCTCCAGCGTGATCCAACCATCTAGCTCGAGCGGTAGCAATTCGACAGTGACACAAAAGTCGCACAACGAGTACAGCCACTACTCCGAGTACGAGCAGCCTAGTCCAGCACTCGCCAAGATGAATGCAGCTCAATCCGATGTTTTCAAATATCTCCAGTCAGAAGACCCAGCCGAGAGTATTGCCGCCACAGACCTTCTGGGAATGCCTTTATCGAGTATGGCCTCGTCATCATCTTCATCATCGGGTGACACGCGCCTCGGCGATGGGGGATCTTCTGTGGCGACTGACTCTACTTACTCAGCCGCTACCTCACCAGCCTCAGTACGGAGATCCGGCCAAGCAGACTCAAACTTGTCTAACCAAGAGTTTCGTAAATTCAAGAAGCCGCTTTATGCTAGCAGCTTCGTGCATGGCCCTGGAGATGAAGAGGAAAACGAAGAGCAACAGGATGAGAGCGATGGGGAGCAAGATGGTGGGTCAGATGGTAGAAAGGCGCCAGGGAAAGATGGTCATGCGCCCGATAAGGTTGCCACTAAAACCAAACCTCGACGAGCTCCCTCTGTGGCCTCTCGTCGGGGAAATACACATTCCAGGCGTCTCAAAAACCAAGAACGCGAGCTTGCTAATCACATCTTGCAAGCTCCGCAGCCACAAAAGGACTTTCAGTTTGGTGGAGGCTCACCTGCGCATGCCTATTCACCTATGCCCATGTATAGTCCTCAGGCCTACCCAGGTGCATCCCCAGCTGTTGTCAATGCATCACTACATCCACCACCGGGTTGGCCTCCGACACCCTCATTGCCGGCCCCACTAGCAATCGGATATGCGCCACACCAGTCTCCAGAAGCTGCGCATGCGTATCCAATATCCGTACAGGCACCGATGGCACCCGAAGGCATGGTTCAGCGCATGCCCCCTCCCTTTTCTCCTCATTCAGTACAACCGGCACACTACCAGCAACATGCCCCGGCATCTAACCAGCCCCGGCCCACGGTTATAGGCTACGAGCTCTTGGCGAATGAGCTCACTACAAGTTCACGAGGCAAGGGCTCTTCGCGGAAGGGCCTCGTACCAATGTACAGGAAGTTTGAGCATCTCAACCACCGCGTGCTACTGCACCTACAGGACGAAACCTGTGAGCTTGAAGAAGAGCTCCGTCAGCTAGATGAGTGCATCGCCCAAACGTCAGGCAGGGATGCGGAGGGATACGAGTATCCTGCATCTAGGCGAAGTGATGCGCGCTACGGCAGTGACATGCACTTCAAGAGGACTGAACTACTGGGGCGTATCTTTCAGAAGCTAGAGCAATACAGTAAGCATGAGATGTTTTTAGCCCTTCCCGAATGAGCGAGCTCGACCGGCAGACGACGAGGTGGCGCTACTACCGTTTAAGTGTTGTTCTCGCTGATTCGGTTTAGACAAGGCTCTTTCTTCTTTTAGCAACATGTCCAAGCAGCTCGATCGCCCCACCAGCAAGGACATAGCAGCCTATCGTGACTGGATGGACGAGAACGAACCACTCGATTATGCAGAGTCTCAGTTCATTGAGCGAGACTCGGACCTGGTGGCCATTCCGCGAAAAGTATCCGTCAAGCCGGCACGAGATGGTGAAGAAGGCCAATCGGCTGCAGTATGGTTTCCACTAACCCTCGTACTGCCCCTCATGACGTTTGCCATTGTACCAAGCCTTGTCGGACGTCTGGTTGTTATCGTGGCTATCGTTGGTGCAGAGCTCAAGCTAGTCGGGTCGACACCTGAGCTGAAGAGCTTCATGTCCACTCAGGAGTGGAATGCTGCCGCGTCCATGTAAGTCCTCTCCACTTTCATTCTAGCCTTGGCCCGACCGGTGTTATCAGCAATATATGCTGTGACGTCTTCATCGACCGGTTGGGCCAAGATTGCCGGGATTGCGACGACTGCACACCAAGCGTGGATATGGTAGTTTCCCATGTCTGAAACCATATATTGGTTTAGCGATGATCATCCGGTCGACAAACCCCCCCGCGCATCCCGCGCACATTGCAACCGGCTCATGGTGTGGTTGCTGTGGTGGTTGGAGATTGAGCTAACTGATGGGCGCAGTTATTTCGGGCTGAATGTGCTCCTCGCGGTCCTTGTGCGCTGATTCGACTGACTCGGCGGCGGCGGGCACTGCACCATGCAAGTGGATGGGTTCGGCGCAATGATCGCCATCGTTTTCCGCGCACGGGCCCAGACACTGCTCGTTCTGGAGTCTTGCACACCCGCCATGTTCGACCGAGATCGCGACAATTGTGGAGTCTTCCGTGCGCGTTCTGCAGGCAAATTTGTTGTGTTTTCCGCGCATGGCGTCATCTGGCTTCTCGGTGGAGTGGACGTTGTTTGCACAGTTTATGTTTACAGGCACGTAGCTCTCTTGTCCGGCACATGGCGGGATGGGCAATGCTTGGAAAAGGCCATGTACGGGTAGCGCTCGGAGCTATTGGAGCCGCCCAGTTAGGCGTTGGGCGGGCCTTTATTCAGAACCGGTGGTCGGAAGGATGAATGGTGGGTGGAGTGGAGGGAGATGGATGCAGCCAACCCGCGCAGTGATGCGCTACTGAAGACGGTCGTCCAAGAGCGCGGCGGGTGAAGGGCGAGTGGCAGCAAGCGCAGGTTGAGAGCAGGAGCGGAAGGTGGCGTGATTCTGACAGATGTTACAGGTTCAGTAGGACATGACTTGGCGACATGAGTAGAGGGAGAGAGAGGTTTTTGGCAGTTGGTCCGCGGCCTGGCAATCTTGTGGCGCAGTGTATTTTGTACAGCAGGCCTAACGGCAGGATATTGTGGGAGGCGCTAGCGGGGTTATCAGTTGGATTGCGATAGTCGTGGTGCACGGCGGGTGTTCTTTGATGAAACTGAATTCATGTGCATCAGCTAAAGATGTGCATCGGACCGACCGCAGAGAGGGACGGCTGATCGTCGACGAAACATGTTGCATTTGGCAGTCTTTTTTTTTGATTGAAATGACATGCATGCAGGCGTGCATGCAGTGAGATGAGGTGGGATGGCGATTGAGCGCACTGGTAGCGACGGCGGATGGACGGCGCAGTGAAAGCGAGTGTTTTTGGAGGGGGGGTTGCGCATGTGCATGCAAGGCGGTTAAGGTGGCACACAGCCATACAGTTCCCGCTAAAGTCGCTGCTTGAGCTGACGGCGGAACAAGCGACCTGGCCTACTGGGTCGTGGTATCGGCCTTTTGACGTTGGCTAGTCCGGCTAGCCAGGAACGAGGGGCGTCGGGCTGGAGCGCGGACCACGACTCCTTCAGGCACAAGATAGTCGGGGTTCAGGGGAAATTGAGCGGCAGCTGACCAGAGTTTCACGGCGGGCAGCGAGCTGGGGAGGCGAGGGGGGGTTGTGCCTGTCAAGTGGTGCTTCAGGCTTTGGGAGATGGGCAGAGGCTAGCGAGAAGTGACGAGTCGGCAGTCCCGAAGAGAAGATTGCTGGTAGCTGGCAGCTGGCAGCTAGCAGCGCCTTGTAGTCGGCATGCCATGGCAAGGCAAGCCATGGCAAGCCGACTTTTCCCCCTGGGCCCGTTGCCGTGCAAGTTGCTCTTTCCCCGTTGAGTCGTTGACGCCCATTGCTCTTTCCTCGCCAAAACGTCGCGCCTGCTGTGTGTGTGTGGCCGTCGTCCCACCTCCCACCTCCCACCGTGCTTGCCTGCAGCTGCGGCCTTGTGCATGGCTCTCCACACACGCCCTGGCCCACTCTCTGCCCACTAGCCCATACCGACACGCCCGACTGAAACAACTGCTCCTTCCCGCCCATCCATCGCTCCTGCCCCGTACTGAATTCTGCGTCCGTACCGACATAATAATACACGACACACTACACCCGCCTTGACACGACCCGGTCCACTCGCCCGCCTGCCGTGTCGCCATCACAGCCCTCTGGAATGTCGCAGCCTGTAGCCTGTCCACCCACCGTCTGAGCACCCCCGCACCAGTCGCGTCCGTCCCTGGCACTCACTGGGCACTGGCACACTACCACCACCCACGGCACTTCTGCCCACCACCACAATCACCACCACCACCACCACCACCGCCCGCGAACCGTTCGTAAGCCCAAAGCGCCCTCGACAGTCGCTGCGTCGCCCCGGCCCCCCGGACAGACGCACGCCTGCCTAATTGAAAGCACACGCATTCAGTCTCGCTGGACGGGCCCTCCCGCTGCAATCCCACCGCACTCGCTGCTAATCCACGCCCTTTTCCCCCTCCCCTCGACTGCGCGCACACAAAGAAAGGCACCACAGGCCACAAAGCGCAGTCGCGCCGCCTCCACCACCGCGACACGTTCCT
>Ga0265797_10002480_pt1 | contig 30966 bp, 29 predicted proteins | sample P2T30metagenome_FD_192433 | JGI IMG/M metagenome (GOLD analysis project Ga0265797, IMG submission 192433) | Plant litter microbial communities from East Loma Ridge, Irvine, California - P2 T30 | ecosystem: Environmental > Terrestrial > Plant litter > Unclassified | place: USA: California... | reverse complement strand
GCCATGACTCAGATCTTGAACGCCAACATCCGAGACGAACTAGATATTCGGAAGTATCGCCGCTTGCTGGGTGGTCTCCAGATCAAGCGCGATGGCCCCGGCGGAATGGTGACCTGGACAGTGTCTCGCGAATACCACGTAGACGACCATGAGCGCGCCCGTCAAACGCTCTACGGTGAGGATCTGTACCGCCACTTTGACGACCCCGATCGTATGATCAAAAATGCAGAGAAGGACATTCGGACCGCGTTCACGACTATGTGTGGCGGGCAGCAACTGCAGTTTGTAAAAACGCCAACGCCTTCATTCAACTCACTGCCCGATAAGGTCCGGAATAACATTTGTCGGCGTTTCGTCGCTTCCCAGAACCCCATCCGTACAAATCTGGGCACTGATCAGCGTATCCCACTCGGCTTACTCTATGTCAATAAAGATACGCACACAAAGTGGCAGAAAGTCTTTGTAAAGTACAGCGACTTCCACCTCAACATGTCGTCAACCGAAGCCGTATTCGCCTTCTCGGATTCCGATGCACTTGCTCGCCTGCTCCAGAAGCCGTTCCACTTCCTCTTCCCCCTCGACGATGAAATCTACGATTACCGTATCTTCAGATACCCGGGCGAGGAAGAGGCTCCTATAGAATGGCACAGCACCATTATCGAGGACAACCGTTGCTTGTGCACACAGAAGGTACACGTTCGACTCGACTTTGATCTCACTCGGCCTGTAGCACCAGAGAGCTTTTGTGTCAGCATTCTACCGCTCATCATGGCAACTTCGTCCACGGAAGGAATGCATGGGGCTTATATCACGGTCACACATCCTGAAGCAACCACAGGTGGGCTGCAACGTGCTGAACATCGCATTCGTCTTTTCGAGCTGCGGTGCGCCGTCACTAAAGCACTACGAAACTTCTTGCTTTCGCGCGCGTCCGACACAGATATCTTACGCCCAGAAATCTGGATCAATGGCCTAGGCAACGTGGTAGAGGTGAAGGCGGTGCAAGGCCCACAACAATTCGAGGACGCGATCCAGCAATTGGAATCAGCGGAAGATTCTGGTCCACAGACCGTCAAGGATTTGCGCTTCAGAAAGCTAAGCGGTGAAAAGTACCACCCTTATGCTTTTTCGTCCTGGTTTCCCTTCGAAAACTCCGCACAGGCGGCGCTGGACTATCTACTGTGGTTGGTGGAGTGCGAGGCCAACGGTTGGCGCCCTAATCACATGTTAGTGTAATATGTCTCCTCCTCGATCAACTTTGCTGATTTCAACAGCACTGCAATACCCAGGTGCGCTTATGATCGTAAGGCTGCTATTCCGGATGAATGGAAAGAATGGATGTCGGTTCTGGCTGTGTGAAGTTGCATACGACACGTTCTCGCAAAGGGTAGACTGCTGGGAAGCTTTCGGTGGGGATCAAAGCGCCTGGAAAACCTCGCAATTTTCTATCATATGCTTCAACCCGTGGCATGTCCATGAGAGAAGTGAGGGCAGATCCATGAGAAGCCGTAAGAATGGGCGATTGATGCATGTTTTCAGTGGCGTAATAGGCTTTCCAATGTCTACATATATGCATTCGCGAGATTCTCGAAATACTTGCGCGCTGATTCGAGATCCACATTGGCCCCGCGCGATTTCTCCCTATCCGTGAGCTTGCGACTAATGACAGACTCCAGCATCTCGACCGTCTGTTCCTCGTTCGGTTGGTTCGCGATCTGCATGTTCATGCCACCAGCCTCAACTTCTTTGCTACCGACCACGATGATGTGATTGTATTTCTTGACTCGTGCTTCGGCAATCTTCTTCCCAAGGGAGCGATCAGTGATGTCGACATCGATCGGAAGATGTATCGTCGATAGTGGCAGCGGTTTCGGGGATGCTGAAGATATGGGAGTAGGCGCATCGTGAGGCTGCAGGCCAGACAATACAGACTGTATCCGCGCAACATGCTCCAACACTTTAAGGTCCTAGTTCAGCGAGAGGACAATGGCAGGTCGTGGCGAGAGCCAGAAGGGGTATTTCCCGGCATAGTGCTCGATCAGAAGCGCCATGAACCGCTCTATCGACCCGTAGATAGCACGGTGAACGATGACCGGACGCCGCAGAGTTGTGTCAAGACCAGCGTCCATTGACGTCTGCACGCCTGCCTCCAGCTCCTCGGGCGACGCTTGATACTGTAGATCAAAACGTTGTGGAAGCTGGAAGTCGAGCTGGATGGTAGCAGTCTGGTGCTCCTTGCCATTGGAGTCCTTCAAGATGATATCGATCTTGGGACCGTAAAAGGCACCGTCTCCTTCGTTGATCGCCCACTCACTTCCGATGTTGTCCAGTGCTGTTGACAGCTGCTGTTCTGCGCGGTCCCACTGCTCGACAGTACCAATAAAACTCTCCTTTGGCCGAGTTGATAAAAGCAACTTGTACGGTCCGAGACCAAACGTGTTGTAGACCATGCCAACAAATTTCAGCGTCTGCTCGATCTCAGACAGGATCTGATCCGGTCGGCAGAAGATGTGCGCATCGTCCTGGTGAAAGCGTCGTACTCGTGTTAAGCCAGTCAAAGATCCGGAGACCTCGTTCCTGTGCAGAGCGCTGAAGTCGGCATAGCGTATTGGGAGGTCTCTGTAGCTCTTGATCTCATCCCTGAACAGCAGACAGTGCCCTGGGCAGTTCATTGGCTTCAAGCCGAACTCTTCGTCCTCGCCTATCTGCTTGTCTGCCTGCCCCGTTGCTCCTCTGCCCTGCACACTGAACATGTCCTCGGCATAGTTCTCCCAGTGCCCCGACTTTTCCCATAGCGACTTCTTGTATATTATAGGCGTGATGACCTCTTGGAAGCCGAACTGCGGGTACTGGGCGCGCAAAAATGACTGTAGCTTCTGGAAGACGTATGCGCCATTGGGCAGGATGAGTGGTGAGCCAGGACTATACGGCGATGTTATAAAGAGGTTGTGTGTCTGGGCGAGCGTCCGGTGGTCGGTGGGAGGCGTTGGCGGGTCGCTGGTGGTGGGGTTGAGTCGTGCATTTGCGGGCGCATCGGACGAGACTGTCACCGTGTGTTGGAGTTGGTGAGGTGCTGAGCACGAACAGTTTTTGGTGATAACACGTGCATCTTGAAGCCTGGGCCGAGAGTGAAGCCTTACGCGTCTACAGGCTTTCAGCGCGTGCGTGAAAGGACGCAATGGTGGCATCGAGACGTCTGGCGAGCCTCGTCGCGTCGCGCACGTGGAGTGCATGCTAACTTTCCATGCTTTAGCGTCCTTGGCGGCGGAATCCCAGAATGACGTAGTGGCATTCCAGATGCTCGAAACAATCAGGCATCAGAGACAGACGAAGATTCTGGCGACGTTTGCACTTGTAAGGCCAATTGATACTTCGCGCTCTACCAGCAAGGGCGCCATGCCGCACTCGCACCTTGATTGGCAAGCATCACGTCACACGTAGGGCAGTGGCAACCATCTTTCACCCAACCTCCCACAACCACCAGTATCACATCTCTAGGCGCCTGCGCTCGTGATTTGGCTACTCACCATACTTTGACTGTTTTGGCTCTCTTCCCCATCACTATCTTGCTCTATCTCCATCCTCAACCCTCTTCTCACTTTTCTCAACCTCTAACATCAATCATGAGCGCGCGATCACGGCGGCTGCAGAACAGCATGGGCAGCAGCTGGGATGATGGAGGCTATTCACCCGACGAAGATGTGTCTGTGCATTCGGCGAGCGACAGCGACGTCGACCTGAGCGCCTCAGATCAGGACATGGTTCAGGAAGACACCGACAAGGCCACGCCACTTCTCTCTCGGACCACACGCGCTTCGTCAAACCAGCAGTACGAGACACCAACAAAGACGCCAAGCCGAGCAACAGCCAGCCATTCAAAGGCTGGTTCGTCACGTGGCACGCCTCGCTCCGTCAAGTCGAGCCGCTCAACCTCACGCTCAGCAGAACCTAGCTTCATCTACCCGAAGGTTTCAGGAAGCAAGTCTCTCAACCGCCTGATGGACGACTACAGCAACTCACCGACTGTGTACCGGAAGCGTCAGGAATTTGGGACCCCGCGCTCCTTCAAGGAAGAACCCACGGAGGAGCAGGAACTTGGACCGTGGCACTATGTCAACATCTTCTACCAGAATGTCGCTCGACCTCTCATGGTCTACATGTTGGAAATCTTCGGCTATGCCAACCGCCACTTTCTCAAACCATTCTTCGGCATCGCCCTTGCTTTTGGCATCCTCTACTTCGGCATCCAGATGGCGTCTGGTCTGCTCCATGCGAAGATTGCGAGCGCCATGGCACCGGTGTGCTCGCTGCCGGGATCTTCATACCTCTTCTCGATGTGCCAGCACACTCCGTTAGCGCAGAACGCTTCCTTCGACGATCTGCTCGACGTTCAGCACAATTTCGAGGACATCCTGCAAGCCCAGCAGGAGACCATGACTCTACCTGGCACGCTCAAGGATTCCGAGCTCGTTGTCCGCGACCTGCGAATCCTAGTCAAGCATTCGAAGCTCCCTTCCCGTGTTCAGCTGGACCTGGAGTTCCAAAACTTCCTACTGGGGTCGACCCAGGGAGGAGCCGATCTTCAGAGCTTCAACAGCAAGATTGGTGCAGCCACTGGCCGTATTGTTAGTATGAACGAATTGACAGTGGCCACCCTAGAGGGCATCGACGAGAAACAGAAGTCCATCGGCTCAGTCGGCCGGGTCTTCAACGCCATGACCGGCGCCTTCGTCTCACCGCCCCTCACGCTCGAGCAGCGTATCTTCGAGCAATACGTGCTCCTGATCAGCAAGAACAAGGAGGAAATCACAGACTTGATCACAGCAGCCTCAGGTCTCCTCCATGTGCTCCAGGGCCTGGACGATCGGCTCGACACCATCTACAGCCTTGCCGTCCACGACGATCAGACCATCAGCAAGAACCAGGACGAGCTCTTTGCTCAGCTTTGGACGCGTGTCGGTGGCAATTCCGTGCAGGTCAAGGCCAATGCCAAGCAGCTCAATCTCCTGGCGAACATCTCTGCATACCGCCGCCAAGCCCTCAAGCACGTCGCCAGCACCCTGCTTAAGCTCCAGGAAATCGAGGCCGAGTTGAACAATTTGCGCGATGCCATTGCCGCACCCGAGCTGCTCGGCTGGCGGGGCTTGCCTATTCAGTACCACATCGACCAGATGAATCGAGCTACGGCTCAGCTGTCTCTAGCTCGTGGAATCAGCCAAAACACCGAGGAAGAGACGAAGCGGAACCGCATTAAGGCCATGGACTCTGTGCGAAGCGAAACGCTGGAGATTGGTCGTGGGACAGACATTCCGGTCATACCTGTCAAATCGACGCAGTTGTCTGTCAACTAGACGTAGCGGGCGGAATTGGTCGGAGAGACTACATGGCGTTTAAGGCTCGATCTTTCTTATTTTTACTTCCTGTTGGAGCGCGTGGTACGCGCAATGACCTAGATACCCACATTCGTAGTCACATTCATAGCTTTCCGAGACACAAATACACATGATCACGACCAATTTCTTCCCCTTGAACTCAGCTTGCAAACTCGATCTTCCATCAAAACAACCTCACCTCAATCAAACACCTCCTCACCCCACCCTCACTCTCGCCTCCCAACCCCTCAAACTCCACCTCATTCGCCACACATCCCCTCTCCACACACGCCGCCCTAAACCCATCCACACTCCCCCCAACACCAAAGTACACCCTCTTCGCCGCGACCAGCGTCTTCGCCGTCTCAACGCGCTTCATCAGCGCGGTAATTGTCTCCACAAAAGCTTCCAGACTCGCAGGGCTGTATATCGTTTCCGAGCCTAGGATGAACGTGTCGAGTTCCGGAGTAGACGGGATGAGGTCGAGAAGTATGGGTACGGGACTCCAGGAGCCAGAAAGTAGGGTGAGCGAGATAACCGCTGATGACAGCGCCTTTTGAAACCCCCCAATGACCTCCGGCGTCAAATAAAGGTCGCCGTTCTCCTCCTCTTTTCTAAGCAACGGATTTCCACTCTCAGGAAAAACTTCCTTACTTTCGTCCTCTCCCAACCCGCCTACCCAAGCGAGCAGCAAATTCGGCACCGTAACGCAGCGCAACACATCAGCATTATAATCCGTTAACGTAAACCTCCTACCCCCACCCTTCCCCTTCAACGCACTCCGAAACAAAACTAAACTCGGCACCGCACTACCACACCCAAGCTCAACCACATGCCCAGCATCCACGCTGTGATCGAGCAAATAGCGCGCGAGATCAATGCTGCATTCCCAAGTCTTGTACCCGCCCTCGTAAACATTCGCCCGGAGATCTGAATCGTCGAGGCCGGAGAGTGGATTAGGATTAGACCCGTCGTCTTCGGCCATGAGTTGGAGGCGCACGTCGAACAGTTCTCTTCGTGCTAGGCGGGTTGTGTGGCCCAAGGGACTTTTGATGGTGAGTGTGGAGTAGGAGATTTTGTCGGGGAGGGTGGAGAGCTGGTGGGGTGTGTTAGATTCATGGTTAGAAGAAGGGGGCCCTGTGGGATGCTAGTGTGGCTTTGCTGCTTTTTTCGAAAGTGTCGAAGAGTTTGTGCTTAGGTTGAGTTGAGTGCATCTCTGGTGTATACGCACCATTTCTTCCAAGTCATGCGATCTAGCCGAAATAGGCTGTGGTGCATCGTGATTCGCATTGCCGGTTTGTCCTCGCTCTTGCTGAATGTCGTCTATAACATCACTTGGATCCTCTTCTATGTCGTCGCCGGAAAAGGCAAAGGAGAAAGACATTGTTGCAGAGCTTGATTTGCGATTGTTTGGGCGTGCTGGTGCGAAATGTTATTTTTGTAAGCTTATCGATAGTGATGCGGTCTGTGCGCGAGTGAATGTTGTGGGGTAATGTGAGGCGATGTGGGGCCAACACGCGATCTTGGAATTAGTAAACTGATAGGTTGCGAATCCTGATGAATTGATCCGTCTCCTCTCTTTGCTATAACTCAAGAACGACAAATCGTGATCATGGTAGCTGGATCAGAACGTAGTCTAAACCAGCATCAAGTCCTGGCTGCACACCTCATCGTCGCACAGTTCTTCCAAGAGCTCACTTGCGTTCCTCCTTGTACAATCGCATTTGTGATCATCAAGGGTGCTCGGAGGATGGGGCTTTTGGTGCTTCAATTCCATGCGAGTCACCACGCTTGCGAAGGCTCAGCGAAATTCTGTGGGTTCTGCGGACGCCGCATCATCGGTGTCGTAGTCGCCATCGAGCGAATCATCAACATCGTAGTCGCCAGCAAGTGAATCGGCTTGAACCGCTGGTCTGCACACCTCAAGCCTGCTTTGCTTATTGGTTTTGCGTGCTGCTTGAAAGGACGATCTCCCACGCGTGGCCTGCTAGTCCCTGCCCTGAGCCCCGTTCAGCTGTTCCTCTTCCTCCTGCGCGCGCTTCAACTGTGACTCGCATGCAATAAGCGTGTGGTCAGGCAGCTCCCAACCCGTGGTGTCGACACCGCGTGCCTGCGCCTCGGCGATGATCTTGTTGCGCTCGACGATCTGCTCGCGTAGGTGTTTCACTGTCGCTTCCAGCACCACGGCCTCGCTGCGCCCCTGTCCTTCCATACCGGGCACGATGGAGGCGAGCCGGTCGAAGCCCTCGCGGATAGCCTCTCGTCGCTTCTGCTCGGAGCGGATGTGGTTCTCCTTCTTCTGCGCTTCGGTGAGGCGGGGGCGGTCAGCCGCGTTGGTGGGGCTCTGTGAGGCTGGCATCGTGCTGAGTGCCCGGTTCAACCGGTGATGGGTGTGAGACGTGTCTCTCGAGACAGGTGCCGATTTGTCGTGTGAGACGCGTGTGCTTGTTTACGCAGATTGTTGACGCGACGTGCTCGAAGTTCAACTTCCCTGAAGAGTGGAACACAGTATTACTTTTCGATCGTCCGATGTTATGCAGAGATGGTATGTTCGAAAGTTGTGACGGTGGGAGGTATGTTTTGGTAGAGGAGGTAGGAAGAAGCACCATCCAGCGCATGTGAACGCCTAGCTCAGGTCATTTTCGGTCCCAGATTCTGGTTGTCGCTGCCGTTTGGTAACACGACTCTTCCCAATGCGATGCAGCCAGAATACAAGGCGATCGCACGGTGAGAAAGATGGAGAAGGTCACACGATGGAAGGGAAGTTTGGAAAGCATCATTAATGTTGGCTCCACACACACGTTCAAAGATGCCGGTCGCACCTGCATGTTCCCGCAAACCCATGCCGATCCCCTGGTAAGGCTGTTCATGGGGCATTCCAATATCATAAACATGACAAGCGTTTGCAAATCGTTTTGAAGATTGTGAAGTGAACATGAAGTACCAATTCGACGTGGATCAGGGCCCAAGGAAATTGCGTAGAGGTCCACGGCGTCAGCAAGACTTTCTGATACACCACCGACTGAACCACCCACAGCCTTGCCTCGCCCTGTGTCCGCCGTGCTACAAATCATTGCGAGCGTGTAACTACAAGTGTAGCTAATTAAAGTGTAGTTTCATGAGCTGAGACTAGCAGTCAGCAGGTGCAAGTCCGACGCGCTTCCCTGTCCAATACCCACGCCCAACCTGTGACGCACGTCGAGTGGAGCTGCCGCCACAGAGCCCATCTTCTTCTTTAAGTCCGTCGAGAGACCGTCCGCACACCACACGTTGGAGAGATCTGGAGGGCGTCTGCGAAAGTAAAAGAGGAAGGCGCTGTGTGGTGAAGAGTGCGCAATAGTAGCAAGAACGACCCCTCCAAATATCACTGGGTCGCTGCAGCCCTGGACGCCCGCCATACGCCGATCGACGTGACATGCGCCCGAGTGCGGTCGACCTCCCTACGACGCCCCGTTGAATCCCATTTTTGCAGGCCATGGACACTTCACGAGGGAGTGGGCGGGGCAGCAATCGCAGGATAAACAGCCTCCAGACACGCGACCGCCTGCAGCGCAACAGCTCTGCGAACGCACGCAGCAAGCGCAGCGTCACCGCCCAAGATGCCTATCTCTACGCCCTCCGCGTGGCATACCTCGCATACCTCCTGCAGCCCCGCCAAAAACGAGTCCAGCATGTGCCCGCAGCGCCCAAGGCGGTCCAGCGGTCATCGACCTCGGTGACGGATCTTGTGAAGGATATCTCCCTGATAAGAGATTCGAAGAGCACGCGCTTTCCCCATGGCTTCATGGGTGAGCTGGACAAACGGATAACGAAGGTGCTCATGGGCACGGAGAAGATGCCGGAGTACAAGGATGCCACAGTCAAGCGCACATTCGCCGTCTTTCTGAACGAGTTCAAGGACCCGCGATTTCGCAAAAGCATGGACAAGGACAGGCGCGTGGAGGACTTGCTGCTGATCTTCTTCTCGAACGCCACAAAGCAGCTGCAGCAAGGGAAGGCGCAGGCGGACGACGGGTGGAAGCTTATGGTGGATCGGCATGTTGCCCTCTTCATCCGGCTCATAAGCTCCACGCTCAAAGACAATGACTGGACCAAGGACCGGCCAGAGTTGGCACAGCGGCTTGCAACGATGGAGAAAAAGCTGCTGGTACACGACCAGGACCTCTCGAGCGGCGATCAGCGCAATGGCGGTCAGGGCGGCACCACTATTGAGGTCGAGGTACCGCGCACGTACGAGGTCAAAGACATGCCGCTTGTGTTGCACGTCTCACGCATTTTCTCCGTATCATACTCCGACGTGCAGTCAGACATCAATAGACACAAGTCTGTTTGGACCGAGAAGGCCGCGCTTCAAGATCTGAAGACCTACCAAGCCCACCTCAGCATGATGACCAAACGAACGCTGAACAATGATGACTTTGACCTGGAAGAGGCGTACGAGGTGTGGAAGCACCAGGAGATTCCTGACATCTCGCAGATGATACTGGCCATCCTCCAGTCGAACCCTGAATTAGCAAAAAGCTCCTCCGGTGGCTCCGTTCCGCAGTTCAAGGCAAATCCGTCCTTAGATCCTGGCTATGCTGATCCTTCAAGATCGGGCTCACAATCGACCGAGAACGGCTCATCTTATGTCATCGATCAGCCTGTAGACATGAGCGGGCTTAACATTCAAGACGACGGAGTAGAAGACGGCACATCCTACGTTTTTATCCCGTCAGATCCACGTTCATATTACCGCACCATACTCAAAGAGGTACTCACATACGATTTGAACGATGCCGAGTTACAAGCGAGCGAAGCGACGGATGAAACTCCTGCTATGAAGCTGTTGTCCAAGCAGTCGGCAGAATTGCTTAATGAGGTTGCCGTGAGGTGGAGGGTCCCGCAATTCTCGCGTCTCGTTCTTCTCCTCGATGTGATTCGGGAGAAGTACGTTAACCAGGAGATCAGCCTCGATACGCTCGATGCCGGCTTCAACTATGTGAAGGAGCCGCCACCACCGCCAACAGACAAGAAGTCGTACCGAATGAGCCACATCCCAGTACAGGACGCACTTTTCGACCGGTCAAAGTGGACTGTTCAAGACTACGCGCTCAATCAGCAAATACTGCAGTCACTAAATGAAGCTTTGCTGCGTGAAATGTTTCAGCTACTGATGCATTGCTACGACAACAAAGCTCCAGCTGTGGGACCGATCATGTACATCTTGGAAAATCACATCTACGATGATCCTCTGTACTCTGGGACCGAGGCTGACATGGACAAGTTCGCTGCTGAATTGAAGCAAGCCCTCAAGCAACGGGCGGCGGAGGTGTACGGCGAGCTACTTGCGAAGCACATCCCCAATACCAAAGAGGAATGGGAATTCTACCACGTCATTGAACTTGGACGAGCGGTGGTCAAGCTGTGTGAGAAGATACAGAAAAGATACCGAAAGAACCCCAACGTCATGGGCGTCAGCCCCATGATGTGCCTCGTCGAGGAAATGTTCCCTGCATATGCGGCAGACGCGCGTGACTTGGTCGGTCGCATCCTGGAGGTATCGCACAGCAAAAGTGAGACTGTGCCGGTCCAAGACGGGTTCGACTTGTACAAAGAGCTTGTTGAAATTCGCCGCATACACAGCGATGCTCTGCCAAACCGACGCTTTGCTTTCAAGATCGAAGATCTTCTGCAAGAGTTTGTGTGGAGATGGATCCGAGAGATCGACACAAACCTCATAGGCTGGGTTGAGAATGCATTCAAGGCGGACCAGTTCCACATTGAATCGCAAAATCCTGTTCCTGACGACGACGAGCGGCACAGCATCTCCGTTGTTGACATCTTCCGATCGTTCAATCAAAGCATCGAGCAGATAGTCGGACTGAACTGGGACGACGATGTGCAGTACGCCAAGTTCATGACCGCAGTCTCGAAGTCCATCGGTATTGCACTCGCCAGATACTGCGACCTGGTGGAACAGAAGTTCGCAAAAGAAATGGACCGTATGACTCCTGAGCAAGCCGCTGAGGCTAGTCGAACAAGGCAAGAAAAGTGGATCTCCATGGCGAAGGATCTCTATACCCAACGGGAGAAAGTAGAGCCGTTTCAGTTCTACCCTGAAGTGAGTTGTTTCTAATATACTTCAACCGCTCGTGCTAACGGTCGCAGTCACTCATCAAACTCAACAACATTGAGTATGCAATGCAACGACTGGACAAGCTTGAACACGAGATTGGCGTTGATGCATGTGCTGAAGTCATCCAAAAGCATGCTCCACCGCCAACGCAACGTCTCCGCAACAACAACTTCGTCTTCACCATTAAGATAATCGAAGCCGAAGATCTTAAAGCGTGCGACATCAACGGGCTTAGTGATCCCTATGTTGTTCTCGGTGATGAGTATCAGAAGCGACTAGCAAAGACACGAGTCATTTACGCCAACCTCAACCCTCGCTGGGATGAGACCATCGACATTACGACGAACGGCCCGCTCAATATTGTCGCCACCATCTGGGACTGGGATGCGCTGGGTGATCACGACTGCGTTGGTCGAACGTCGCTCAAGCTCGATCCGTCGCATTTCCGAGACTACATGCCGCGCGAGTACTGGCTGGATCTTGACACGCAGGGTCGCCTCTTACTGCGAGTGAGTATGGAAGGCGAGCGTGACGACATCCAATTCTACTTCGGCAAGGCTTTCAGGACACTTAAGAGGACTGAGCGTGATATGACCCGAAAGATCACAGATAAGGTGAGTTGTGGAAGCTTCCGATCTTTCTACATTCGCTGACACATTAAGCTTTCCACCGTCATCAACGACATTCTGTCTCGACGGACTCTCAGAAGCCTGCTCAACAAAGGCATCACAGTGTCTTCGGTCACCAGCTACTTCCGCGCTGCAGCGCGACCTCAATCTGTGGCACAAGGTCCCACACCACATGACGTCTCACAGGCTCTTGCGCCGCTTTTCAGCTACTTTGATGATAATTTCGCCATCATGAAGCAAACGCTGACAGATGCCGCAATGATCATGGTCATGACGCGTCTATGGAAGGAAGCACTAGCAACGATAGAATCGCTGCTCGTCCCACCACTCTCCGACAAGATCTCACAGCAACGACCGCTCACACAACAAGAGCTCGACATCGTCTTCAAGTGGCTCAAGATGCTCTTCGAGTTCTTCAACGCCGCAGACGAGGACGGCAACGTCGACGGCGTTCCAATCGACGTACTCAAATCGCCGAAATACCACGAACTTCAAAACCTCAACTTCTTCTACTTCGAGCAGACCGATGACCTCGTTCGCACCTCGGAATCGATGGCAGCAGCAAGTGCGCGACGATCACAAGAGCAGAACGCACGCATGAACCGCATGTCAGCCCCAGCATCCATAGGTCACCAATTCGGCGGCGCAGCAGGTCTTGTCGGCATGCCTACGCGCAAACACAAGACCATTATGCTGTCACGCAATCTGGGCACGATGAAGAAGGCAAAAGAGGAGAAGAGGAAAGAAGCTCAGGCTGAGCCTAACGATGACATGATTCTACGTATTCTACGCATGAGACCCGAGGCGGAGCGATATCTCAAGGACCGGAGCAGGCAGAAGGTACGTTGCCGCAACATCTCATCTTTGAACAAATATGCTAACAATACTGCAGGAACGTCTCGCGGCCGCACAAGCCGCCGAGGCTATTGTTCGTCAGAGTCTGAATGCAGGTGGTGGCCGTATGACGGGTAACATGGGTATAGGCGGTGTGCCGAGACGGTAGATTGGTCTTCGGTCTTCTTCTTCTTGCTCTTCGTCTGTCTGATAGCGCTGTTTCCTTGTGTCTTGATACCTCTGCATGAATGTTATGAAGGCGTATTGACTGGGAGGCATCTTCGGTGGGGGGCGTCGGATAGGTACATGGTTTGATAGCGAATATGTGGACACGTAGGATGTTTGGCTTGTGTTCTCTTTCACTCTCTGGATATTTACTCTCTTCCTTTCACTCTCGCGTTCTGTGGTGCTGAGGGGCACTGGTGAGGAGGAAGGAGCGCTCCTGCCTCGATTGACCGCTGTGGTGGCGCTAAGGGTACTAGCGTGTTGCGTTTAGTGCGCTCACTTTTTGTGCGGTCGGACGCAAACCTTTTGACTGGACACCTCATTATCTCGCTTTCTCGCGGTCCGAAAGAGACCGACACAGCAGCGCGTCAGACGGTGGGCACGCGACGAGCCCCGGACGGCGTCGCGACACACGAGAAGACTTAAGATCCGAGCAGCATGGGTCGGGCCAGCGAAGCGGCGGTGGAAGCATTGGCGAAGCTATCGCTTTCGGATGACCTACCATGTCTGGCCTCTACACAGAAACCACCACGGTGAGTTGGCGACTCTTAGTATGTACAGAATACTGATGACCAACAGTAAGGCCTACGATCGCATGATCCTTGTCCGTACGAGCGGCTGGGGCATTCCGAACTTCTAGATGCACCGTGGCGTTTTCTGATTCTACTCGGGACACTTCAAGAAAGAGCTGAGCGGAGTGAACAACGACACCAATTTTGTTAGTCTTCCTGACGATGAAGCTGGTACGTTCGGCATGTTCTACGACTGGGTGAACACCGGCGAGCTTAGCCGCCCTGACGGCTCGGACTTGGAGTTCAAGGATCTCATCAACCTTTACTCCTTCGCCAAAGCCCACGAATGTCCGAAGTTGGCGAATAAGGTACTGGATATGTACTTCCTACGGATGGCAAAAGAGTAAAAGCTCCCGATCTGTGATAGTACTTTGCTCTACGAGGTGACCAGCGAAGACGATTATCTACGCAAGCTACACGTTGACCTGATTGTGGACAGATTTGGTTTCGACGACTGGCGAGACCTGGCGGAGCGCTCACCGAAAGAGTTCATTGTGGATATTGTGCAGACCTCCGTGGACAACGGTACCGTGCTGGGCTCTGCTCCAGGGCTCACGGGCCAAAGCAAAGAGACTTGGTTCAAGATCAAGAAGAAGGAATTCTGCTTTCTGTATCATGAACATTCTGAATCTGAGCTCAGCTCTACTAAGATGATTTTGTAAGTACCATTGACTCGCTTTGTCACCAGAATTATGAGGCTGACTTTGCACAGCGGTGACAGCCGCAACAGCACCCCAGACACGGAGATCTGTTCATGCTGTGGAGAAGATCATGAAACTTCGCGTTGTCCTCACACCAGAACTCGAGGTACCGTCCACTGTTTCGGCTGCGGCGAAGAAGGACGTCTTTCGCGCATGTGTACTAAACCCAAGACGTTGAAGAACATCAAGTGCAGCAACTGCAAGCAACGTGGCCATCGCAAGATCGTAAGCAAGCACGCTCAAACTTTAACATCGCAAAGTACTGATAGCACAGCTCTGCCCGAATCCTCTTTACGAGGAGCCCGTGATTCAAGGATGGGGGGAGTCGGTTGAAGAGTTCGCCGGGAACCCGTGTGACTGGCAACGGCGCTGCTACTTTTTGAGACCGGGTGGTAAAGGTGCTCTATCTGCGTTGGAACCGAGTTCTAAGTACAGCGACTTCCATATGGAGGAGGATGCACCATCTCCAGGGCCGATGGCGTTCCGTTATGAAGCTATGCAAGTCGCAAGGAGTGTACGGTGTCTTTCAGAGGAGAAACCCGACGACTACGCACGATCAGCACGCAGGAACATATTTCAAAAGTTCGTCATTTCTGTATCGCATTTCGCTCTCATTCCACTGCGTGATCTGAAACAGTCTGTTCTGCTGGTCACTCACCGCTGCGCGTGCATTGCGCAAACGCTCCTATGTCTTCTCTCTCACTGTATAAGCCGAGCTTCCGATACCGCTCCTCACCGCATCTCCTCTTTCACTTCAACTTCGAAACGGAGGGGAGAAACTATATACCACGCTTCTCAACACAACAAACGAGACTTCTCATTTCTGAACTCACCCACTTTTTCGACCGCGAGTATAACTCAACATTTGCACGTATACATCCACATCCAAACTCAACATGACCGACACTACTGTGCCATGCCGCGCACCATACGTAGGGCGCAACATCGACCAGGAAGAGCTCATGGCAGTTCTTAAGGTCGGTCGCGGAGACGAAATGGAAATCTTCACCGTCCCCGTGGAGCTCTTGCGCAAGGGCTCGGAGTACTTCGCAGACCGGTAAGTCAAGTTCTCTCACCTCTTTCAACAGCTTTCGACACTTGCGCAACAGACTAAGACCACACTTTCATGCCCCGCAAGCTCACTGACACTCTCCAGTCTCCAAGATTTCCGCAGGATCAAAATCAGCAACAACCTTTCCAGCAGGACCTTCATGTTCGCCTCGGAGTCGCCCGCACACTTCAAAGTCTTCACCACCTTCCTGTACACCGGCGCGCTCACACATCCGAATCTCCGCCCAATAGCCGCGTCTAAGTATTATTACCGCTTCGTCACCGAACTCTTTGCTTTCGCCGGATACTTCTCCGCGTACTCTTTCCGCAACGCACTTCTTGACGCGTTCTTCACGCGCATCGCATCCGCGCCTGACGACTTCCCATACGGCAGCGTCCAAGACGTATACGACTGCACGGACGCGAGCTCTTCACTTCGAAATCTGGTCGTCGATGTCGTGGTTAACACAGGGCGCAAAGGCGATATCAAGCTGTGGAAGCAGTACCTGCTGACGACGTTTCTCGTGGACTGCATCGAGGGTGCTGCTGAGGAAGAAAAGGTTATGTTCGCGTATGGGGTAGAGGAGGTTGCGACACAAGCGTGGCTGGAGGACAAGAAGGAGAGACTGTGTGGAGACTACCACGTGCACACGAGGGAAGAGCTGAGGGCTGCAAGGACAGAGGACGATATGGAGATGGATGGAGATGGTGACGATGGAGGGCTAGACATGAGTGACAAGGTCAAGGCTGAGTTAAGCGTGATTGAGGATCTGCAGAAGTTGAGGATCGATTGAGAGAAGGTTATGCAGAGGGAGTGTACGATGGTTGATCATTGGCGATCAGGAAAGTTCTCATCACATGGTCTTGATACTTGTAGATGAACGCGATTAGAAGCTTCCATACCGCGACCGCATTACATCACAAACGCATACCAAAATTTACAATCAGATCCCAGCCCTTCCCATGGATCGCGCGATACTTGTCCTCCTCGCTCGCCTCGTCCAGCCGAAGCGGCTTTTTGACACGCTTCCGCGACACCAGCTTATCTTCTGGCACATATCGCTCAAGGCATAAGATCTGCAGCAAGAGCGCCGGATTGATGACCAGTCCCACTAAATTCTCGTACAAGAACTCGTGCGGAACGCAAGCAAGGATCTTGCGGGCCGCAGTTGAGCTGAACTCGTTGCGGAGGGTGGTCATGGAGGACGGCATGAAAGTCAGTGTACCGCCGGATTTGCGGCGCCACGTGTATATTAAGCCAAAGCCTTGGTGACAGCGCTCGAGCACGTCGGCGGCGAGACCAGATAATTCCTCCAGCTTGAGGAGGGGCCAGACCTGTTGCGCCTTCTCGCAAATCTTGCAGCCTCCCATACACTTCCATCCTGACGGCGGACCCACACCCTTCGCAGGCAAAATCTTACGCCAATCTTCACATCCACGCATTCGCTTCAACTTCGGGCCGTCCCACAGACTCGACGGGTGCGTGAGGTCCGCCATTATACTGTCCTTCGTCTCCCAGCGCATCGCGTCTATACTCCCATACTTCACACACTTTTCCGTGTGGTCGCTGCCCGTCAGGCTCACGAACGACAGCTCGGACCCATCTTTCGCAGCCAGGCTCGTTATGCGGCCCATGTAATCTCCTATTTCCTCTCGATTTCCCATGTACGGCCAACACCAGCCGTCCAACATGTCATGTTGCAAGAGCTCTGCACGTGCTGCTTTGTTCAAGGGGCTTGCTTCGGCGTGCGCCTTGCCGTTGCCGGTTAGGATGTTGCCGACGGGGTGCGACATTGCGGCGATGGTGTTTGGGCCCGACTTGAGGAAGACCTGGCAGAGGAGCTCGAGGTGGTGTAGGTGTGGTGGGTTGAAGCAGCCGGTGAATAGCAGCACGCGATTCTGCCGACCTCGAACGAGTGTGGGTATGTGACCAATGAAGGGGCCCGAGGAGGGTGGACGAAAGAAGTAGTGGAGCGATGCAAGGTAGATGCATGTGAACAATAGTGCGGTCTTGGGAGGTGGCGTTTTGATGACTTGTGGGATGAAGTTAGTGTATTGAACGTTGTCGATAGCCTTGATGTGCGTCTTGCCGGGCTCCAAATCATGTACATGGTGCGCAACTTTTGGTACGGGTTGCTGGTCGTCCTCGTGGTCCTGGGCTCGAATACACTTCTTGCCTGCATCAACATTGACTCGTTCTTCTTCCTCATGTCCTACATGGGACTGGTTTGCTGCTTGCTCATGTGAGCTACTAGCCTCATCCTGATCGCACAAGCCTTGCGTGGTCTGCAATTGCGCCTCGACAGGGCCTCTCTGCTACCGCCCAGGCTTTGTAGCTGACGGTAATTTGTTGACAGTGAGGGGTGCAGCAACGTCGACCTTGGCCATGTTCGCTGTAAGTTGATATGATTGAACCGGCGAGTTGCGAAAGACGAAGGGAGGAAATATTCGCAACGACTGCTTTATGCGATCACGGGAGTAGCTGGTGAGACTTCCGGTGAATAGTTTGTGCTTTCTGATTCACCTACCGAGACATTGTCAATACATATGGGCATTTACCGAAACCTTGCTTGATTTCGATGACAACCGTAGCAATCCATCGGCATCTGGCAGATGGCCTGCCTTCTCCAGGGATCAGTACACGTTCGACTCATGCTGCTCGACACAAGGGGAACAATGTGGACCTTCTGAGAATAATTTCATTCGTTGCGACTACTATTCTCCACCACGTAAAGGAAGCTCACGCCGCTTCAGGTTAAGTTAGGCAAATCGAGCCAAGCACCAGTCTATTCTGAGATCTTGCTCGGCGGACTGAGCCCAGTCAAGCCCATACTAGCTGATCGGCGACTACACTCTTTAGTATCCGTACAAGTTGACGTGCTCATTTGTCGAAGCTCGAAGCTTCCGGTTCTCCTTGATGAGCATGAAGCGAATGACCTGTGGGCAAATCATTAGTCCATGGCCTTTAGTGCTCGCAAGGAGGTACTTGCCCAGGCGCAGCCAATCGAGCACAGTGCAAATGCTGCAGAAGCACCGAAACCAATGCCGTAACGTGGCTCATCGTAGTCTGGCCAAAGGTATGCTCCATAGATGTAGCCTGCAGAAATGTAGGTACATAGTCAGTGTTTGTCTCATATTCATTTCGTGCATGTAGCTCTTACCTATCTGTCCTCCGACGTTTGTCATTGCCAATACAACCTGTGGTGGTCAGTAAATCCCGTGTTCTTTAAAGAGCATGTAACGTACCGCTTTCTTTTCTTTTGTCTGAGCGAGTGTTGAAGACGCCCACCCAATAATGACCGAGTTCACGGAATATGCGCCCATCGGAAAGATGAAGCATGCGATATAGCGACCCGCCGTGTTCAGCGTACTTGCTGCAATTACAAATCCGACGATGGCCACGAGGAGACCGATCGTGATGTGCCATGTCCGCTCGTGCATCCGACCAGAACTCCAACCCGTGAAGATACCGGCGGCGCCTGCAAGAAGAAATGGTGGACATGTGAGCACAAGAGTGATGGTTCTGTTGAAGCCAAGAGTACGAACGACGCTGCGACCCCGTTAGATTGAGCTTTGATCGATTGCATGCGACACTTCAAGACTTACGTTGGGAAGAACGAGTTGAAGGAGCAGGCACTCAGGTGGAAATTCTGCATCAGGCAGAACAACCACGTTCGCGGATCCCTGTAAGGTACACATACAAGGTCAGTGCTTGTCTCACATACACTTTGTTCAGAAAGACTACGTACCGACATGCTTGTCTCAATCCTTCCATGGAGCTCACTGGCTCAGTCGAGTCGCCGACACGATCGCGCTCCATACGCGCATGTGCTAGTTCCCGTTCTTCCTGATTGAGCCATGGTGTTGTTAAAGGCGTATTTGGTAGGAGGAAGAAGCCGAAGATAGCTACTAAGGCAGTCACGGCACCTTCACTACAACTAGTAAGCTTTTGGATCATGGTTTGGCAATCTTTGAGTTCTCACACGATGAACAGCCATCTCCAGCCGGCTATACCACGTAGGCCATCCATGCCAGCAAATACTCCCGCAGCGATCAAGCCAGAGAACCCAGTTGCAAGAATCTGTGCACAATACAACAATGCTATCCGCGTTGCGACCTCTACAGCCCATCGTCAGTGAAGGCACACGTAACAAGCGACACAAGCATACCTTTGCGTGTGTAGAAGATCGATAACATGTAAGTGGCGCCTGGGTAAAACGGCGCCTGCATGCCAGATTAGCGAAGTTACGATGACACGTTTGGGGAAGTCACCTCCGTGATTCCAAGGAAGAATCGGCATGCGACCAAGCCGCCAAAGTTCTGCACAAGCGCCGTGCACGCAGATACTACTGCCCATATGGCCATCCATGAGGACATGTCTTGAGGTAGATGTACGAAGTCAGTGCTTGTCTCGGATCAGATGCATCCCATACGGAGAGATCACGTACAGATACCAGGCTTGATTCTGGTGATCAACATATTGGACGGGACTTGCATTAGCACATATCCGACAAAGAGGCTGTAAGTTGTAAATACATTGCGAGATATGGTACCATGGGTGGCACTTACATGCTGACAGTGGTGTTGAACTGCACTCCCGTCATGCCCAGGTCTTTCTCCAGATTGTTCAATCGGGCCTGAGCAATGGCGTTCCGGTCGACGTAGTTCAGGAAGTACATCGTACATAACGTCGGCTGTCATTTTGTTAGTATCTAGCCAGCTCGTCTCATGACTTCGCGATACATACCATAAGCCGCCAGTCAAGTTTCTTCACAAGCGCAATCTCGGCCGGGTCCGTCTTTGCTTCTGCGCCAGTATAATCGGCATTCTCCAATGCCCTAGGCTTGACATGATCAAGCTCCGTCTTTTCCTCGAAAAGCTTGGTGGACTTTTCGTCCTGGACGGTGGATTGCTGCTTGGTATCCATCTTAAGGTTTGTGGTGAAGGATTACGGAGTACCACGATGAGAGAACCTGTAGAGGTGAACGTGCTTGTGCGGCCTGCCGTTCTGTTATGTGCCATTTTCTGTTCGGCGCGGGATGAAGCATCCCTGCGTTGGCGACGGCTTCCAAGACTTTACAAGACTTCCCCGCACTGTACTACAGCCAAAGCTCGTCGCCGTTGATGCTTGGCTGCCATCTTAGCTGCATTTCGAATCGTTGGCGCACGCTTCGATTTGTAGGTGGCTGAATGCGCCGGCTCTTCTTCTGGTGCCGATCTGCCAACGCTCTGCTTTGTCGCATGGCCTTATCTGGGGTTGTGGAGCTCTCATGGAGGTAGACTCACCGTCTTGTGAATGTTGGATCGCCAGGATCGCTTGAAGATATCCGCGTGCAACCACAGGCTCGCATCTGTGCGACTCCAGAGCACAACTGTGCGTTCTCGTGCAGCCACACCAGTCCTTTCTCTCGTCCACTTCAGCGCCATGTTCAGATATGGTAATGCGATTCATACTCTAGCGGAGGCTTTACTACATGTAGCGAGTCGCTCAGACGAACGTCTATGCAGACTCAGATTCACCACTATTCCACCTTAGTCACTTGTAAGCAAATATGATTCTTCCCGAAGACTGCCAATTATCTTTGACGTGTGTATAGCATATACACTTTCTAGTCGCTCACTCGGCTGTGACATTGACCACGACGACGCAAGGCTTCTAGCACCCGCCGTATCTGTACTGCACCTGGCCATTGCGTATCGCTGGGAAGATTCCAGCATCGATCAATCTGAACGCATCCCACTCAGCCGCACCCTCCGTCTTGAAGTTCCACCAGAACCATCCCTGAGTCTTACTCTCGAAGGTTGCGATCTGTCCTTCAATGTAGCGCCTGGTGTCGTCTCTGTACGACTGTGGCCAATTATTGAGGTCATTGCGCCAGCTGCAGTCACCGATGCGAGAGTTGCCTGGAAGTGTGCCGTCGTAGCGAGCGCCACGCCCATACCCATTCAGGTACTTGGCACAGTCTGTCATGGCGCCAGTCCATTCTCCGACGAAAGCTTGAGCAAGATCAGTACATGTGACTTCAAGATGCAAAGATATACTCACTCCACTTATCAGCGCCATTGTAAGTCTCGGAATTACTGCAAGTATATTGGTTGTGCTCGGCAGGACTCTTCCGGAGAAGATCGTTGTTAAAGACCTGATACTCATGGTGGTCGATTGCGACGTTTTGGGCGTTGTTGTCGGACGGAGTGAGAAACCCGTTCCACTCATTGGGTCTCTTAAATCCATCGTGGAGGATGACGGGCGTATCGGATACGTCGCGGACCTGACCGTAGCCGTCGCGATAAAACTGCTTCGTGGTGTCGAAACTCAAGTTGTCAAAGTACAGCGCCGGCTCGTTGAGGAGCTGGATACCAATAACGACGTCTTGGTACTGGCCTTGCGCATACTTCTGCGAGATGGTCCTGAGTACTTGGAGTGTTCGCTGCACAGTGTCGCCAGTCTGCCATTGCGGGCGGTCCATTCGCTGTCCCGAGTTGTCGTACCCATTCTGACTCCCAGGTGCACCGTGAAGGTCAATTATCATCCGCAGATCGAGACTCCTCGCCCAATCGATGGCTGCATCGATGTAGACAGCCGCGCCAGAGACGTATGGAGAGCCGAATGTATCGTACGCCCAGTAGCCGATAGGGATTCGGACGACGTTGAATCCCGCTTGTTTGATCTTGTTGAAGTCCTCCCACCTCACAAACGAATTCCAGTGGTTCCGCAGTACACCCAAAGCGGCGTCCTGCCCAAGCTTCTGACCAAGTGTATACTCGTCCACAATGTCATTTCCAGGTCGGCCTTGGTTTGCTCTCTCGAAGACCGAAGGTGTGATCCAACTATTGATTTCAGCTCGTGTGGCGTTGTGTGGATCAAGTCCGAATGTACTCACGGCTCTAAGACAAGCCACCCGCCGATGTTGACGCCTCTTATCTTGTCTTGGCCCCATCTGAAGTTGACGCTACGAGCTTCACTGTGTTGTATTAGTAAGCTTGGTTCTCATGGTAGATGCAGCAGGTTCAGCTTGCACTGGCCCAAATGGGCAAGTCGCATGCATTCCTCGAAACAAAGAGACTTACGTAGGAGCAGCAAGTGCACCGGCGCACAACGAGAGCGCAGCGAGCGCTCGAGTAATTATCATATTGAGGTATTATGCGGTATCGAGATATTATTGTAAGAGTGTTCGATGCAGGAATGTGGTGGCACAGGATCCAAGATATGTATGTTGGGACTGCTGGAAATGAGTCGTATCAACAGCAATTTAGGATTCACACGACTAGGTGTGTTCCTTGCAACTGCCGATTGAGCCCGCGTGCACCTATATGCTCCTGACTGTTGTCTGACCTGCACTGGGATGATCACGCTGGCAGGCGCGAATGGGGTATTCGGTTGGCTGGCGTGACGCGACGAGGGTAATGAGCAGGAGCCCTCAAAGATCGATGGAATCAACGCTCGCCAACATCGGAATTCGAGAAAGCAAGGGGAGATTTATGTATAGGAGATCTGTGAAAAGAAAGTTTACAAGATGTAGATCTTAGAGACAGATCGCGCGCTTGAGGCCTCGTAGCGGCCTTTTAGCTCACTTTAGACTCGGGCATCTCAATTTCAACATCCCCTAGGAACATCATGGGATCAAGAGATGTAGAGTCTGGGGTCCGGCTCAATCCGCTGGCGACTTACCGGCCCCTACGTAGGGTCAGCGGAGAGTATAGGTGTGGCCGTGACTGGTCCCGCGGATATAACAAAGCTCGAATTCTGGGGTCTGAAACACCATAACTAGATTAGAACGACTTGCGTAGGTAGATACTTAAGCGTGGGATAGACATCGCGACAAGAAAAATCCCCTGTGTCGTGCATGATGTATGTCATGATGGTTCGGTAAGGGAAAACACGGCACAGCTGCTATGTGCATCTTCGCAGCAACCTATCATCTTGGGCAGCTGCCCTGCTTGGGAACCCTCAGAATGCGATTTGCTTGGCAAGACAGGGCAAAGCCTCGTAAAGAACGGTGTCGTTGCGCAAACTGTACATTGAGGGGCTCGTCGATATTTCTGGGCGCAGATGCACTGCCCACTCTATTCCTGGTGCAGCGAGTGCCTATGTCGTACTGGCAGAAGTCCGAAAGGATTGGTGATTAAACGTATGTAAGCAATATGGGGCAGGCGAGCATTGTTTCGAAGGAGCGGTGTTCGACGTTTTCACATTGTTAGTGTTGTAGAGAAGGAATTGCGGGGGTGGAAGGTGTGGTGGCGTCAGATGTGCGCCGAGGCAGGGGCATTGAGCCTCCAAAAGCCACGAGGAGCACAGAGCTTGTGACACACTTTTCATGTTGTCGGTAGAGTTGCGGGTGAGCAAAAATCACCAGACATTACATACCTATATCCCGCGAAGTCATCTAGCACTCTGGACACGAGATCTCATCTTCTGATTAGCTTGCCGCTGTCCTTTATCTTGGCCAGCAAGAGACGGTCCAAGGGTGTGCGGGTGGTTGATGTCTCATGCCAACGGTGCTCGTATCTACACAGCGAACCTCCTGTTCAGAATGTGCTCAACGCCAATATTGGGATTCGAGGAATTCGGAAATCTTCATACCGATCTGTTCAAGAGGCTGTTGTACTTAGTAGATGTCACTTGCTTGGCGCGAACCCAACGATTGGCCACGGAGGGTTGCACAAGGACGTCGTAATTCAACTGCAATTCAGCTGTCTACTTCCATGCGCAAATGCCATTCCAGAATTAACGTCGTTCTCCAGCTTCTTGATGCTGCACAGCACAGCAACACGATGATGGCCAATGATCTCCAGGCTGCGGCGAGCAACAGTGGGGCCAGGGCAAACCTCGGCCTGCTGGCGGCTCCATGCGAAATACGAATCCGGGCGCATCTTGGCAGAGCTTTCTTTCAACGTAATGGACAAGACATCGAGGATCACGCGTTTTTTCCATCTCTTCGACATTGCATTGCGATACATTCATCGCTTTGCATCAGTATGAAGGCGTGAAAGAAGCCTAGGACTAAAGCATAGTACTTCGTCCTTCATGGCGCGACCAAACTGGCTACTGTCATTGACGCAGCATGGCTCGAAGCCGCCGTTCATGCTGAAACTTCGAAGCTCGAATGGGTTCATCATTGGCACGATATCACTTGCCGTCTTCACAGTATGTCCCTAAGCACTGTATCGAGTTCCTGTGCTGAACAACACTAGGATATGTTCCTCTATGGAGTCATTGTTCCCGTCTTGCCTTTCGCTCTGCAAACGCGTAGCCACGTAGAAGAGGACCGCGTCCAGTACTGGGTTTCAGTATTAATAGCCATCTACGGAGCTGCGCTGCTCGCACTTTCTCCAGTTTGTGGCTATCTGGCAGACCGAGGGACTTCAAGGCGCTCGCCTCTGCTGCTGGGCCTATTTGCTTTGCTCGGCTCCACCGTCTTGCTACATGTTGGCAATACGGTAGGCATCGTCATTGCCGGCCGGATTCTTCAGGGCGCCTCCGCAGCTGTCGTGTTCGTATCCCCCTCTCAATCCTGAGCTCAATTGACCAAATACAGATGGGTCGTTGGTCTTGCTTTGCTGGCTGACACGATCCCTCAAAATCAACTAGCTCAAGCTACCGGTTGGATCAGCTTGGGCATGACACTCGGTATCTTGATCGCGCCATTACTCGGTGGAGTCGTGTTCGACCGAGCTGGGTATGATGCTGTCTTCGCAATGGCATACGCTTTGATTGGCCTCGACATTGTCCTTCGACTGTTGCTCGTGGAAAAGAAAGTCGCGGCTAGATGGGATCCTGGAACTACCGGAGGAAGAGCACCCGTCGTTGGAATCGCAGAGTCAAACGAGACGTCGCCCCCGAATTCTTCGAGTTCTGATGCCGAGAAGGGAAGGCCAGAAACCTCGGGCCGTCCAGAAATCGATGCAGATGACTTTCGACGTCGCCGACGAGACCGTCTCCCTCCCGTGCTATCCCTCCTATACTCTCGTCGTCTGCTAGCTGCACTTGTTTGCTCGCTTCTCCAAGCCGCACTGCTGACATCCTTCGACTCGGTTCTGACCATACATGCCGCCGGCGTATTCGGTTGGTCTTCAACAGGAGCAGGTTTGCTCTTCCTCCCCATTGTCGTTCCAGGCTTTCTCGCCCCGCTGTTTGGCTGGCTTAGCGATAAGTATGGGGGCCGCTACTTTGCCACTGCTGGATTCTTCTTCGCGGTCCCTTCCCTTGTATGTCTTCGATTTGTCGACGAGAACAGCATCCACGATAAGGTTCTCCTTTGCGCTCTGCTAGCTGTGACTGGACTGTTTCTTGCGCTCACGTTTCCGCCAATCATGGCAGAAATCTCCAGCGTCGTGGAAGCGAAGGAGAAGAGTATGCTCGCTCGTGGGCATCCGGGGTTCGGGTCTGGCGGGGCGTACGCGCAAGCTTACGCGCTGTTCAACGTTGCTTTCGCTGGTGGTTGCATGGTAGGCCCCTTGCTAGCTGGGTTCATAGTAGAGCATCGAGGGTGGGCAACGATGTCTTGGGTTTTGGGTCTGGTCTCTGGCATTTCTGCGATACCTGCATACTTATGGTTGGGTGGTTGGGTCTTCGGGAAGAAGTAGACGAGCACACATCGCGAAAGGATGCTTCGAAGCTAGACAGGATCATGATGAGGATTTTGGTTTACACCCTTCGCGGCTGAGGATAGGAAGATATGCCAAATTTACCTAAGGTATTACCTTTTAACAAGGACGTTCAACGAGTTAAGGAACAGCACTATAGGTTGCTAACGATTGATTTTATTGTAGCGTGGCAACAGGCCCAACCTCAAACGGGAGATCACACGATTATGTCGGCTTCTGCCCATTGCGAATACAACGACTCTTGTCCGTCAAAGCCTTTGGACACGTCACCTCCTTGAAGCTCACGTTGGGGTTGTCTGCGTTCTTAAACCAGTCAAATCGCCAGTAACAGCCAGCCTTTAGCTTCTGAGGGAAGCTGTCACACGCCGAACGCGACGAGATGCCACCGTATTGAGCTCCCCAGCCGTTTGGCGGCGCCCCGTACTGGGCTGTGCATGCGTTGAAGATGCCAACGCCTCCTCCAGGCATCGCGATATCGAAGTGGTTGTCTCCGAGGTCACCGCCGGTGCTATACAGGTTAGGGGTAGGCTTGTGTAATAGAAGATCTGTAACATACTTTGTAGTCTGCACAATCAGCTTCTTGCCTGATACCGGTCCAGATGTGAATGTCAATCTGGGGACGAGACGTCAGTACTACTCGCAAGTCGGATGGACCAGATTGGATGGTGTCTCTTACTCGTAGCAGGCACAGCACCAGTTTGACTCCGACAGTCCAGAGAGCTTAACGGCAGCGAAACCATACGCGAGGTTGTCATTGACAGCCCAGGGAGACTGGTTGCTGCACATGTACGCCTTCCCACCACTGTCGCATCCGTTTCTGGCAGCCATGTCGGCGAGTGGGTTGTCTGACTTGTCGCACGACTGGATGGGTTGGTTCACAGCGGCCTTGCCCGACCATCCGCAAGATCCCTTGCAACAGTCCCAGTATCGTGTAGTTTTGCCAGTCTTGGTTTGGGCATCAACGGTGGCAAGACCAGTGGCCATAGCGAAGAGAGCGACTTGTTTGAATGAAACCATGTTGGATTTGAGTTCGATAGATCGTGTGTGTTTGAAAAATGGAAAGACGATGTAAAGTCTAAATAGTGTCGCAAAGAAGATGTCCAGAGGCACATACAGCAACATTCGTCATGGTGGGCCGCTTGCAAGGTGATATCCCCGCAGCCTCATCTTCTTTAATTAAGTCAACCCCAGTGCGTGCGCAAGTTCTTTGAGCTAAAAGATACCTCGCGTGTTCGAAGAGAACGTCGACCCGGCGTGTGGGTCTTGGTACCTGAGTCTGTGATGTACCTACCTCAACCGGTGGCACACGGCTCGAGGATCGTAGCCAATTGGTTGTGCGAGCGCCCGTGGCTTGAGTGATGTCCCTAGATCTTCTTTTGACATTTCAGACACCAACTTAGGTCGTCGTGGGTGGGTTGTGTGGCGATGCGAGCCGACTTTTTGGCCACGGAGAGTGCGGTACACGATCCGAAATTCATTTAATGGTGGCAACGCGGGTGGTGCGACCTGGTTGTTCCTCGGAAGCCTGCTTCACGAGGCGGGGATTGGTGAGGGAAAAGGCCATGCGGGGTGCATACACGAAGGAAAATAAGTACCGAAAGCTTGATTTTTGTTGTTGGGTGACGAGCTTCTGAGGTTACACAAGGCCCTTAGATACATCTGAAGTGCGTGTAGATGAAACGTTGATGTTTATTACGGGCCGGAACCGGACAGGAAAGTTGGACGCCTCGCAGGGAAGGATTTGAAGAAGGAGCAGCCGCGGTCCAGCGTCGCTAGCCTTCCCGTCACTTCTCCTCCACATTGCACCCGCATCAACCTCAGCGCTGTCCCAAGTCGATATCAGCATCGATCTAGATCGTCGCCACAACGTTTTTGCGTGCCGTGAGAAAGCCACTACGCGCTCGGGTCGCTGCACACCGACATTGTGCTAGCATTATTAGAAAGCCACAGGATTGACAAAATGAAGCTCGAAGCAAGTAGGATCCTCGTCGCAAACACCAGGATCCAAGATCGGGTAATGCTCATGTCGATGTATTGCACCTGCCCTCTGCATCTGCAATGCCATTAATATTAGCACACCCACAAGAAAGAGCTCAAATGCCTTCCAACCTTGCAGCAGCGACTTTGGAAATCCACCAATCCCTTCACGAACAAGCATCTTCGCGTCGCGCCTCCCAGCCAGGTTCTTTTCTGAGCGATAGAAGACTTCAAAGCTGTGTCCGAAGGTCCAATATCCGCTTCGATGCCTATCCCTCCGGTCACTCGCAAGCTGCTTCGATCTTACTTGATGCTGAATCGAGTTGCACGTCCACCTCCGCCATGCCTTGGATATGGATCCTCGAGGCAGGACGGGTATCTAATTCTGTAAATGCTTTGGCATAGTAGAAGGAATAGCGGCGCTGGGGTAAATGGTGGTGCTGCTGACAGTGCCTCGTCGCAATCCACTCGGTGGCATTGACTTTCTAGCGCGTGTGTACTTTGTAGTAACAATCCCGACGTGTGGCAAAGCTTGACATGTGTCATGAGAGGCCACAAAGCTCTAGCGGCATGAACTGTCTGTACGAGGCTCAGTGCGGATAAAGAAACGAAATGGGAGTTCAAAAGCTTGATAACGTCGTCTACGCGGCTCAATGGGCTTCGAAGATACCAGTATCGAACTCAGACTGGGTAACGTTTCGATACCACCATGAGGGTCTGGCGACCGAGACTTTGTATCGCAGTCACGGGCATATCAAGAGGCATCGCAAAACACGATTGACTTCATCCAGGAAAAATCCTGAAAGAGTTGAACCACGACTCGTGAGATCAGCCTTGACGAATTTGATCGTGAGATCTACACCGGAATGGAAGGTCAATTCAGGCACTTTGTCGAAACAAGGCTGTCGCAGCCGATCTCAACGTCCGCTAGCCTTCTTTCGATAAACTGAAACATGGTGTGACATCACTACCAGCTCGGCTAAGGCGCACCAAGCCTTGCGCCCCATCCACGGCATGCAGTCTACCATCAAGCCAAAACACTCAAGATCGTGCATATTGATGTATGCACGCTGCCCTTACAGCCCTCAACAGCCGCATAAAAGACTAGCCCTGCCACATGCAAAGTTCACTGACAGCTGCGAAATAGCTTTGAGGTTCTTGACTGACATGGCGTGACATCTTTCGTCGTGGCCAATGCGGTGCTTGAACTTACGCAGAGGCATTGACACGACGATCACTGGACGCACACGTCTGACACGAATGACGATCGCCGCGTACGCAGTCCCTCTTGACCGACCGACGACCTCCCTTCTTAACATCTCGCCTTTCTCTCGCAGCCTTGCATCTCGCCCACGCCGCTGCAGTGAAAGCAAACACCCTCCGCAGGATGCCGATGGCCTTTCCCCACATCTCCACTCATTGAACGAACATCGACCCGTAGACACAAACGTCCCACTGTCATTCCTTACACAAACCGACTTCTCTTTTCTGCGAGGTGGTGCTGGACCGCCCTTTCGATGATCACCATGCCTGTTCGCTCATTCTTTTGCCGGGTAGTTTTCTGCGCTGTATTCTCTGTATCTGTCTTCAACGTCTTTACTAAATCTACTTCGCCGCGACGACATTCGTCGACAGTATCGACGGAGCCCGAGAGCTTCATATGTCCGCAGTCAGCGCTGGCCGATGATGTACTAGTTGTTCTACGCACAGGTGCGACTGAGTCCCGGGAGAAAGTACCAGTGCATCTTCGCACGACGTTGCGATGTGTGCCCAATTTTGTGGTGGTTTCGGATTTCGATGAGGTTGTCGATGGCGTGGAAGTGACCAATGTTCTCGGCGGAGTGAGCGAAAATATTAAGAAAGAGCACGAGGACTTCAAGCTATATCAGCATCTGCAAGAGCACGGAAGAAAAGGCCTCCCAAACCAACAACCCATCACCGCTATGTCCGGCTCCTCCAAAGGCGACTATCTCCAAACCGCCAACCCCAGCTGGTCGCTCGACAAGTGGAAATTCCTCCCCATGGTCGATCACGCCTACAAAAAGAAGACAGACGCAAAATGGTATATCTTCATCGAAACAGACACCTACCTAGCCTGGTCCAACCTCCTTGCCTACCTCACCCACTTCGACGCCACAAAACCACTCTACATCGGCAAACACCTCTACATCAACGCCCTAGAATTCGCCTACGGCGGCGCCGGCATAATCCTCTCCAACCCCGCCGCCCACGCCGTCCACACCCAGCACTCCACGCACAAATCCTCCTACGAGTCCTTCACATCCTCCCACTGGGTCGGCGACTGCGCCCTCGGCAAAGTCCTCGAGGACACACACATCCCACTGCACCGCGCATTTCCCCACTTACAAAGCGACTCCCCCTCCACCCTCGATCCAGCCACTACAAAAATCGACCGCGACCTCTGGTGCTTTCCCGCGATAACATACCACCACGTCTCCCCTGCTGAGATCGCCGCGCTCTGGGCGTTCGAGCAGGAGTGGTACGAGCGGCACGCCATCGCGCTGCGGCACCGCGACGTGTTTATGGAATTCATACGCCCGCAGATAGACGCGGAGGTCGGGGCGTGGGACAATTTGTCGGACGGCAAGGAGTTTAATGCGCATGATTATAGGGGCTCGGAAAGTGTGGTTGAGCGCGATGCGTGGAAGAGCTTTGGGCATTGTCGGGCGTTGTGTGAGGGGTGGGGGGAGTGTGTGCAGTTTTCGTTTGATGTGGGGAGTTGTGTGGTTTCGACGGCGTTTAGGCTGGGGTATGCGAGGCCTGGGGGGAGGGTGAGGAGTGGGTGGATGCTTGAGCGCGTGGACGATTTGTTCAGGGGGTTGGAGGGGAGGTGTGGTGTTCGGGATTGGTTTGCGGAGGAGG
>Ga0265797_10002479_pt1 | contig 30979 bp, 21 predicted proteins | sample P2T30metagenome_FD_192433 | JGI IMG/M metagenome (GOLD analysis project Ga0265797, IMG submission 192433) | Plant litter microbial communities from East Loma Ridge, Irvine, California - P2 T30 | ecosystem: Environmental > Terrestrial > Plant litter > Unclassified | place: USA: California... | reverse complement strand
GGCCGAAACAACAAAAGAAGAGAATGAGCTGGTAGAACGCTGGCTGGAAGAGAATGGTAACGCCAATCATGTATGGCAAAACCTGGATCAATCAGGCAAAGATCGATGGCTTTCCAGTGTGTTTAGCGACATTAACAGCACCATTCACCAGGCAGAAGTTAAAGTAGTGCCGCTACCGCAAGCAAAGCGCTGGTTATGGCAAAGTATTGCGGCTGCAGCGGCAGTATTGCTGATCGCTTCTACTCTGTACCTTGAATGGCCCACATTGCAAAGTCTTTTGTATCCTGTACAGCTCACAGCGCTCCGTGCCCCCGTTAACCAGAAACAGGCAATCACGCTTGCTGACGGCAGCCGGGTATGGATTAATGCCGGGTCGGAGTTAAGATATCCTAAAACGTTCAATGGCAAAGTTAGAGAGGTTTACCTTACGGGTGAGGCGTATTTTGATATTCATCATGACCCTGCGAAACCTTTTTTTATTCATACCGGTAACGTGCTGACAAGGGTATTGGGTACCGCTTTTAATATTAAGGAGGACAAAAACAAACATACTGTTCAGGTTACGGTGACCCGTGGGAAGGTAAGCGTTGCCAATGGCAGTAAACTATTAGGTGTACTTAACCCTAACCAGCAGATCAGTTTCAACACATTAAAAGAGGAAGCCTCACAGGCAACTGTCAATGCCGCTGCAGTAATTGCCTGGCAGCAAAGCGATCTGCATTTTGAAGATGTGAGCTTTGGCGATGCTATTGCACAATTGCAACAGCACTTCCAGGTGAAGATCAGTTTCAGTAATGAAAAATTGAAGGACTGCCGCTTTACGGGCACTTCAACAAATGGTGAAGAATTGGATAAAATACTAAAAGTAATGTGCGCTTTTAACAATGCTGCTTATCAGATCAAGCCGGATGGCAGCATCGTAATAGATGGACCAGGATGTAGTAACTGAAAACCTAAAAATATAAACGATGAACAATAGCTAAGCCTTGTAAATACTTTCGTGCTCCGGGTCCGGGCTGGATCATAAAGTCAAAATAACCTGTAAACCGACTGCCATCGGCTTACAGGCGTCCCGGAAAACCGGGGTTTTAAATAATTGCGTCACTTAAAACATTTAAAAGTATGAATATTTCTGCAAAAATGCGGAAACTGGGAGGCTTATATACCTGCATGAGCGGTGCAATAGGATTAAAAAAGCCATTTATCTTTCAGCTAATGCGTATAAGCCTTGTAGTTACCTTTATCATATTGAGCACTTTACAGCTATTAATGGCTACCACCATCAGGGGCCAAAATATGCGCTCGGACATAGTCACGATCGGCATGCAGGATGAAAGCCTGACCAGTGGCATCAAAAAAATGGAGCAACAAACCCCGCTTCGCTTTTATTACCGTAAAGCGGAAATTAAATCACTTACCAACCTTTCACTGCCCGTAGCATCAAGGACCATAGAACAAACTTTGCAGGAATTGTTACAAAACACTTTTCTTTCATTCCGGCAGATCGAAGGTAATATACTCATCGAGCATAAGATTGCACAGACCGACTATGAGATCAAAGGCCGTGTGGTAGATATCAATCATAATTCAATAGTGTTTGCGAACGTGGTGATAAAGCAGCTTGCCAACGATAAATTAATCCAGGTGGCGCAAACCGATACCGGGGGATATTTCAGGCTCACAGCAACAGAGAAAGGTGACTATCTGATCAGGATTACGGAAGTAAGTAAAGATAGTTTGTCTCTTGCCTTAACATTGGGCGACATAAAGACGGTTCAATTACCGGACATCATACTCATCGAATCAGCCAAACAACTTAAACAAATAACCATCACCAGTAAACGTCCTGTTCTTGAACGAAAGGCTGATCGGTGGATATTTAACCTGAACAACACCATCATGGCCAATGGCTCTTCCCTTTTTGAGGCTTTGCAGGTGGCGCCTTTTCTAAAAGTATCTGACAATGGCGTTTCTATGGTCGGTAAAGGCAGCATGGGGGTGATGGTAAATGAGAAGATAATTTATTTGAGCGGAACCGAGCTGACTAATTATCTGAAAACACTCAGATCGGAAGGTGTAGATAAAATCGAGATCATTACCAACCCGCCGGCAAAATATGAAGCCCAGGGGAATGCCGGCCTGATTAACATTGTGTTAAAGAAAAATGAATCTTTGGGCTGGCGCGGGTCATTAAGTTCGTCGTTCATACAACGAACATATAGCTCCTATAATAATAATCTGGCTCTATTTTTTCGCTCAAAAAAAGTGAGCAGTTCTTTTACATTTAACCAATCAAATTACCGTGGTATTGTTAAAGAGTCGAACGATATAACCGGTCGGCCTAATCCAATTCTTAGCAATAGTCAACGTGTAGCGACTACGCCCGGTCTGCAGGCGGGTCTAAGTATGGATTATGAGTTAGACAAACGCAATAATATCGGAGTCATTTATAATGCATCAGACAGCAAATCCCACACTGCCCTAAATAGTAAAAGTAGCTATATTACCAGCAACACGGTTGACTCGGTTTTGAACACTACGGCCGAAATTTCAAGGCCAATATTTACACAGACTTTAAGCATATACCATGATTTAAAGATCGATTCAGCTGGGAACAAATTAAATAGTTCTGTCAATTTCTTTTCAAACAAACCAAAAATACAAAATGACTTTGTTTCTGAATCAGAAAATGCCACAGCGACAGTTCGAAATAACAGCTTTTCAAAATATGATATCTGGTCCGTTCAATCAGGTCTGACATTGCCTTATAAATGGGCAACAATAGAAACCGGCGTTAAACTTGCCAATTTTAAGAACAGTGCTGATGTAGAATATTATAATTATTTCCATGAAAATTTCTTATTAGACCACACGCGCAGTAACGAATTCGACTATACCGAAAATAACCTGGCCTCTTATTTGAGCATAGAGTCTCAATTGTCAAAAAAATGGTCAGCCAAAGCAGGATTACGCTATGAATATACGACCATGGATGGCTATTCGCCTACATTGGACCGGCGCAGTAAACGTAAATATGGCGCCTTGTTTCCTACGGCCTATCTACTATACAAAGCCAGTGAGAATGATGTAATTTCTATAAATTATTCGAGAAGGATCAATCGTCCTGGCCTGAATTTCTTAAATCCTTTCGCATTCTATTCAAATATCTATAGTTATTCCATCGGAAATCCACTCCTCTTACCTTCATACAGTAACAATATGGAGATCAGCTATTTATATAAAGGCCTATTCACATTAACCTTATTTACGCAGCATACCAGTGATCTATTTTCATCAATCACGACCGTGAACGGACCATCAGTGATTTCAAGGATGGAAAATTATTTATCTCAGGATAATCTGGGCGCTTATGTGTCATTTAATAAAGCATTATTTAAGTGGTGGGACAATAGCACCTCTGCGTCTTTTTTCTTTGCATCCTCAAAATCTAAAATAGAAAATGTCCCAACTCAGAATGGAACTTCTACATCGTTTAGTGTCAATAATAGTTTAAAGGCAACTTCCAATTTGAGTTTTTATCTTAATTTCAGTCAAAATCTTCCCTCAACCAGCGGAAACGTTTACACTTACAGTCAAAGTAATTTAACTACTGGTGCCAGATTAAAGTTACTTAATAACAATTTGATAGTTAGCTCATCGCTTTCTATCGGTACAGTGACCAAATATGATATACGTTTCAGGGATTTTGCGCAGATCATAAAAACGGACTATGATTATAAAACCCTCAACCTTGGTCTAACCTATTTGTTTGGAAGATCAAAGGTTTCCGGAAACAATAAAAACATACCTTTTGATGAGAAAAGAAGAGCTCAATGATATTAGGGTGCTGTTACGCTGCTTTTTGATACCATTCTTTTTTATCCAGTTCGATAAGGTAGCTTCTGTGATTCGGTAACAGTCTGGAATGTATTTGAGATTCGAACCGCTGAGCAGATATGCTTCAATCTCAGGTCTGAACTGATCAAGTTTACTTTTACCAGGCCAGTTGGTCTGCCAAGCTTTATTCCGGATAGTTTTTTGCTGCAAGAAACTTTTTGCCCACTTTTCTTTAAGACTTTCATATGCGTATATACTAATCTGTTCAACTCCATTTGATGCCGAGAGACAAATTGCAACCTTCTGACATAATCTGATTGCATTTTTTCAAAGCAATTGATGAGTTACCTCTATTAGGGCTAGTAAGGATACTAGGTGAACAACAAAACTTAAAAACACATGTAGAATCTTAATCTTCACTCATTACCATAATTGAGCCTCTTTTCCAAGATGTTGTATTCAAATATTCATGACCCTCAAAGCATTCTTTTGACTTATGAATTTCTCTTATTCTTGATTAAAATGGATGTATTGGAGAGGTACAAGTCAGAATTTATGTTTAGACCGTATGCATATGCAATTTCAGACTTATCAAGAAGTGGTCGTGGAACGGTATCATGTAGTGTCAATTTTTCTTGGTCGTCATAATGGTGCCTGATTTTTGGGGACGTCAGATTTGCACACGGTGGTAAGAAGTCATTTAGTATTATTTAAATTCTTCGTTTTTTGAGAAAGTTTACCTAAAGCTGTTCGGACTGCCTAACAACGTTTTTTTGAAATTTTCTATCTCAGCTCACGAAGCTTTTCCTCCAATTCTTTACTGTGCAAATTCAAATCTATAATTTCACCTGTCTTCAAAACTTCTCTGATAAAAAGATAACGATATACATAGGGAACAATGTACTGTTAAATGATTTAAATTCGGATTCAGTTTAGTTGAGCCTCATTGTTATTAAGATAAGTGAGTTGAAAAACAGGTAGATATAGGCTAAAATTTAAGTATTTATCATGCAATTTTGTTATCATTTCGAAGGCTTTCAAAAACATGAAAACGATCACAAGCTCGCTTCCATATCTCTTCGTATTATTTCTATGCGTTTCCTGTCATTATAAAATGGGAGGTGAGGGGCAGGTGATGGATGCTATTCACAGTTCAAAAAAGTCACCATTTCATCCGTAAACAATATCTTACAACGTAGCAATTCTAATTATAATCATTGTTTTCGTGTACAATGTGTTTGAACAGGAACACACACAAAATAGGAGAATTTCTAATAATCTCCTATTACCAGCTAAACGACTGTTTTTGCATACGGATATTACATAAGTAGATCTTTGTTCTACAATGAAGCGACTTTTCTGAGTCTATCAAAAACGAATTATGAAGCAATCAGTAACGTTACAGTTTAGGCCTGCGTACCTGGTTAATGGAGATCCCTAGTTAGAACTGATTTAAACTCTTATGCTGAAAATCGTTTACCTTCCTGCATGGCTGCTTTCTGTAATAATGTCACGTTGCCCTTCTGACAACCATACCCGTCAAATATCGGCAGACGGTACAATAGTCTACCAACGAAGATTCGAAGGCGGCAATGTTTTCCATCTGATCTCCGTCTAATAGGCACCTCTAAGGATTTACGGTCATACAAAATGATACTTCCGATTAGTAGTGCTCAGCTTACTATCCTGAATGTACTATTACAATTATTTTCACAAACTTCGGATATCAGTTCTCCTTGGTATCACTTCTGCGTTTTTCATCCGTAGCGGCATTGCTCTTTTTGATCTTGTTGATTTGCCCGCCGAAGTTGTATGTGAAGTTCAGCCTGATAGTCTTGGTTTCGTACCTGTTTTCCCAAACCTGCCGGAGTGCCAGCGATTGTTGTAAATACCTGTTTTTGAAAGTATTAAAGATATCGGTCACGTTAAGTGCAATGGTTGCCCGTTTTTTTAATAAGGATTGCCGCAGCCCGGACGTTAATGTAAAATAAGCATCAGTTTTAATGTTACGCTCCTGTGATTTTCCCCGGTAGCGAAACAGAATCAGCCAGGATAACTGTTTTGTTAGTGAAAAGCTGTTGTAAGTGTCAAAGTTGAAGGTTGTAATGCCCGTCATCTTTGCAGGGTTATCCACCAATTGGTAGGATAACTTTCGCAAATTGATATTCGTGCTAGTGTACCACCAAGGCATGATCTGACGATTGTAAGCTGTAATCAGGCTCACAGTTTGCGTGTAGCGGTTATTAACGGGCCTTGTCACCGTGCTGTCCCGGCTCTGGTTCTGAAAAGCAAAATAGGTAAAATCGCGAAAATCGATCCCATAGTTAGCAGTTACAAAGAGTGCGTTGCGGTAGGACAGCGTGGCCGAACCATTATAGGATGAAACAGGCCGCAGGTTAGGATTTCCTTGTACAAAATTATTTGCATTGATGATACGGAGCAGCGGGTTCATATTCTCGTATGCCGGCCGGTTTGTCTTTTTGTCAAAACTGAAAATAAAACTATGCTTGTCAGTTAATTTGTAATCAAAAAATACCGTAGGAAATAGCTGCACATAATTCTGGCTGAACCTTTGGTTTGACTGCAATTGCCGACCGCTGTTCCACGTACCTTCCGCCCGTAAACCGAGTTGGTAGGATAATTTTTTCAACTCCTGATGGAATGTAGTATATAATGCATGAATGCTTTCTGAATATTGGTAAAGGTCACTTTGCGAGTCATTAGGGATCATTTTACCTCCATTCATGTCATAGAGCAGGTTTCGGTTGTCTGTCTGTACGTAGCTCGACTTGAAGCCGGTTTCCATTTGCGCTTTGTGTTTGAGTGGAAGAGTCAGGTCGGCTTTGGCTGAATAAACCTTAAATGCATTGTTCTGATCAAAGAACGTGCGTCTGAGCTCATCACTGGCCTGCCTGAATATCCGCTCGGTATTATGCTGGTCGGAATAGTTGACATTCCGGTAATAATCCAGATCGACGGTCAATTCTTTGCCCAGGGTATCCATTTGATGAAGTACATGCAGGCCGGAAGAAAAGTTGTTCATTTTTGTATTGACCCGGTTATCAAAAGTGCCCGCCAGGTTTTTATCATCAAGGTCCCTGGTTTCAGAAAAAGCATTCTTTTTAAACAATTGCAGTGCATTTGTAACTGCGAATGAAAGCGTCGTCTTCCTTGTTAAATAAAGGTCCAGGCCAATATTGGGTGTAATATTGTTCATTTGCCGGACACTTTTGATCAGTGATTCGGAGCCACCGGAAACGATGCCAGGCTCCGCAGTGGGGGTTGCCACAATGTCGTTATCGACGAAATATTTATTGAAATTGTAGTCCGTATTCAGTAACAGATTGTATTTGCCCGTTTTAAAATTGAGATTAAGTCCGCCGGTGTATTTTGCATAGCGCCCAAATCCCCCACCGCCATATACATTACCTCTGAGTCCTTCACGGGTGGCTCTTTTCCTGACAATATTGATGATGCCGCCACTCGCAGAAGCATCGTATTTGGAGGACGGACGAGCAATCAGTTCAACTCTTTCAATCGATGTGGCCGACATACCCCGAAGCAAACCCGCCAGCGCATCAGCGGAAAGCGGAGTTGGTTTACCGTCGATGTATATACGTACATTTCGACCATTCAAATAAACCATATTGTCGGGATTTACCTGTACACCTGGCATTCGGTCCATGACTTCCATCAGAGAAGAACCGCCAGTAAGCTGATCGTTCAGGTTAATTACAATTTTGTCGGCACGCTGCTCGATAAATGGTTTTTGGCCTGAAATAGTCACAGCTGACAGATTTTTGGCCTCGGGTTTCAGCTGGATATTACCCAGTTCATTAGCTCTGTCAACGGCCGCAGATTCGATTTCTTTTCTGTATGTTTCGTAGCCTAGCATTGTTACTTCAAGTATAAAAACGCCTACAGGAACATCAGGCAGCATAAACTTTCCGTTAACTTCACTCAGTGCCGTTTTGATTACTGTGGAATCAATTTTGGCTTTCAAAACGATCGCTGTAAATGGAAGCGGCTCTTGTTTTTCGTCCAGAATGACACCGGAAATATGAGCATCGACCTTTTGCTGAGCAACCGCAAATTCTGGTGAAAAATCGAAAAATAATAGTAGTACTAAGAAACTGAAATAGCCTGTAAATTTTTTCATGGCAAAGCTGTTTGAACTGAAAATTTCTAATCAGAACAAAAGTATAACTTATATTTTAGTTATTAAACTATTTTATAAGTTATTATAGCTTATTATTTAGTTATTATGAATTTTCTTATTTGAATGTGACATTAACCTTTGTAAATCAATTATTTGCCGATAATTGATAGCCTAGTTTTATTTCATGCTTCACACGTACCGGCTGTCCGTTCTGAACACCGGGTGACCATCTGGGTGAGTTGCCGATAATCCTGACAGCCTCGCTGTTCAGGTTTGCATTCGGGCTGTCCACCACCTGGGGCAACACTACTTTGCCATCCGTATCGACAACGAAGCTTACTAAAACCTTTCCCTGGTCATGGTGCGCTCTGAATATATTTGATTGGCTTACCTCCTTGCTCAGATAGCCCAGAAAAGCATCCAGGCCGCCTGGGAAGGCCGGAGCAACGGAGCCTTTTCGGTCTACGTCGGCAGTTGCCGCCGTATTTTTGTACAAAGCACAAAAAGATGTCAGGGAAAGCAAAACAGGAATTAGCAAGACATATCCAGCAAGATTTGCCCTGGAAGCTTTTTTCTTCCCCAGCATTGCAACTCTTTGTTTAAGCAAATGTTTATCAGTAAAATCATTGGTCATCTCCGGTGAGTCGTGCAATGCCGTGTTCGCAATAAGCATTGCATATTCATAGTAATTGTCGAAATGCCTGGCCGTTTCCCGATCTGCCAGAAACTCGTGCATCCTTTTTATGCTTCGCTGGTAGAAATAAACAACCGGATTAAACCAGGCAACGATGGCCACTATTTCAAAAAATAAAATATCCAGACTGTGCCATTGCCTGATATGCACATCTTCGTGGTAATCGATCATCTCAAAATCCGCTGCTTTGCGATCGACTACTTTGTATTTAAAAAATGAGAATGCGGCGTTATGCCCAGGTTTCCTGATTTTGTTTCTGATATACAGCAATCTGATTATCAGCCAGCCGACTTTGAAAAAAACGCCCGCAAAGTAGGTCCATTTCAGCCAGTCAGTGATGTGATTATTCCACATTTGCAGAGCAACTTGCGATAGCGCCTCACCATGAATTACCAGATCCGGGGGAATAGAGGCAGATAAATGCGGGTTGACTGGAATTGCCGGAATGCAGAATGAAAGTACCGCAAGCCCAATCAAAGAAATTCTGTTAAGCGTGAAATATGTCTGTTTTTCCAGAAAAATTTTGTAAAATCCGTAGCCTGTGATAAGACAAATATGGACTAAGATGAAGTAAACTGTCATTTTCCGGATTGTTGATCTTTTAATGTGAGAATCATTTTCTTGATTTCCTTGACATCTTCTTCCGGGATCTGTTGCTGATCAATAAAAAAGGAAAACAGTTTTTGTGCCGAGTTTTCAAAATAGTTACTTAGTAATTTCATCAGCTGAAACCGCTTATATTCTTCCCTCGAGATCAAAGGAAAATAACGGTGACTTTTACCAAATGCATCATAGCCTACAAGCCCCTTCGCTTCCAGTACACGCATAATCGTTGATACGGAGCTATGTACAGGCTTAGGTTCCGGCATCTGATCAATAATCTCCCTAATGAAGGCTCTTTGCATCTTCCATAATACCTGCATCAGTTGCTCTTCTGCCTTAGTAAGATCCTTGGTTTCCATGCGATTGAAATGATTTAAATACAAACTAGGAAATTAGTTACATAACATGCAACCCGATACAGAAATAAAGATGCATATATTTTAGACTTTTGAAAGCTTAAAAGGTAAGAAATTTGATTTGACGAATCGGTCCACTGTTTGCTATAACAAAGTGGATGATTGTTCACGAACATAGTTAAGTGCCATTTGATCCTGAGACGGGACAGGCATTAATTGATATAAAACAGTAGCAGTATAGCAGACTGTCTCATGAACTGACCTTTTTGCATGCGCTGATGAACGACAAATGGAAGAAGAGCCATAGACATTGGCAAGCTGATGATTCTTTGCAAATCTGAAAGAATATGTATAGAGAGTTGAAAGCTTTCTGGTTTGTACGGATGAATAAGAGGATGCTTATTGAGCTTAAAATAATAAATGCTGCAAACCAAAATGGCAGCATGCTTAATGGCTAATAGTATTTACTTCTTAGGTTTTTGACTCAAGTTATGCCGTTCAAAACTACAAAGAAACCAGATTCATATCATGCATTAAGCATTGCTGTTTTTTTAAATTTGTAGAAACAATTCTCTATTTTTCAACGATAATTTTTTTATTCATAACTTTGTTTCGAATAAATTAGCCGTATTTATACGATCCATTTATTTTGCAGGGTAGTTTGGGACAAGGGTGGCTGTTTCGGCCAGCCTTTTTTTTACATTTTAACCTTATTCTTAAACCTACTTTAACAAAATGGGGCCGACTATCGCTATGTAGTTAGATGTGGGCTAACGCTTTAAGGAATGTAAACTTTTGGAATTCATTCTTAATTAGTCTCGCTTTAATTCTGGCATATTTCAAAAAGGAAATAGCAGTCTAGTCAGGCAAATGGAAGTAAATAATTGTCATAGGACTTAGATCACAATGAAAGATGACCTGTTTAAAATCTTGCTGGCTTATAGAATCATGGACATTAAATAGTTAATACGTGTATCATGATTTTATTCCATTTCTAGAGAATCTGGTTTAAAGACAAATAAGTGAATGCTCCGAAAAGATGCTAACTCTTATCGGGGCTTTGTTCAGTTACCCAACTATCCTCTAAATACTGCATATTCTCTCTGACCTTTGAGTCAATAATATTTGCATAGTGCTGATTCGGGCAATCTTATCAAGAATAAACTAACCTGTTCTTTATAACTTTTTGTCCCGAAAATAAAAAATGCCGCCCCGCCTGGTCCGAAACAGTAAAACCTTGCGCCTTCTACATAAAAAAATGCCGCTTCGGAGGTCCGAAACGGCATTCGTGGAGATGCAGGGATTCGAACCCTGGTCCAGAACAGGGAAACCCTGCGCCTTCTACATGCTTATCCCTGTTTAAATTTTCGAGCCTGACAAGGTACAGGGCGAACCCGCGTCAAAACCTTAGATACTGGTGTCTCGTTGAATTTCCGTATCACTATTTCAACCAGCGCTGATTTGCGACACCCCGGAACCCAACCATCAGCACGTAGGTTGGAGGGATGATGGCATTTGTTTAATCCTCCGGATTAAGCAGCCATGGCGTAAGTAGATTCGCCATTTATTGTTTGAGAATATTATTTACGGGAGGTACTCTCAACTCCCGACATGCTTACACACAGACTTCCAGCCCGCTGTCAATACCAGTCACCCCCATTTTAATTACCATAATACTTCGTTTCGAGGTAAAGTATTATTGCTTTCATTTGACAAAGTTATCATTTGAAAAGTTCATTGTAAATATTTCTTTCTTCAAAAAAATCATTAAACAGTTCATTGTGAACCAATTCGGCGTTGATTAGCGTAAATAATTCCATATCATTCAGCCTGGACATATTCAGCTCCGTTCAGCCTGAATAAATTCCCGTACCGTTCAGCCTGACTGCGTCATTCGGACCAGATTGCTAAAATTCCCAGCGATAGCTTACAACCGGGATCATTCCTAACTGATTCTGGCGCACTATTTTTTTCTGATAGGTATCATAGTAGCTGTATGCATCATTTTTGGTGCCCGAAATATTTTGTATATCCAGGGCGAGCGTCCGACTGTATTTTGCTTTACTCTTTTTCCAGTAAATACGCAGATCCGGCCTGAAATAGTCTTTCATCTTTAAAGAAAAAGCCTGGTCGTTCAGATAAACCGTTGCACTGTTTTGTTCAGAAGCCTGTAAATCAACCGGCGTATCCCGAAACCCTCCTACCCATAAAATTTTGGTATTAATTCCCCAGGTACTTTCCTTTTTGGTTTTGAATTCCTTACCTCCAGTAATACTAAAAGTATGGCGTCCGTTAAAACGGCTGTCTCTTCGTATGCCGTCGCTGCCTATATAAGTTGCATCGTAAACCGAGCCTGACAGCAATACATAAAACTGATCGGTAAGCAGTTTCTGGTAGGTTGCCTCAATACCATAGTTTCTACCTGTCCCATTATTGATAAGCTCCTGATTTACGTAGTTTTCCACAAGGTTGATAGCAGAAAAAGAGGATCCCGGCAAAGCACTGATCGGTATATGATATAATTCCTGAAGGTATAACTCCACTTTCAGACTGTTGTTTTTACGAAAGTTCTTCTGATATCCAATCACAAAATGATGTGATTTGGAAGGATCAAGATCCCGGTTTAAACGAAATGCATTCAACCCAACCCCGGAAAGATAAACCTGCGGCAGTTGCAGCTGACTATGTAAACCATAAGAAAAACTTAGCTGTCCGGACGAACTTACCTGCCAGCGCAACGCTGCACGCGGCTCAGCAGAATTGCTCCCAGTGGTTGAATAATGCAGATAATGCAATCCTGCTTCGGCCGTTAATTCAGGAGAAATATGATAAGTCATACTGGCGAAAGGCTGCAAAATAAAGCCTTTCAAACTTTTTGTACTTTTATCAAAGTCGTCCGGACGGGTGATTTCATCAAATTGCCAGGTTGCATAAAGACCGGTTTTTAAACGAAGTTTAGTACTGAACCGGTGGGTAAAAATGCTGCTTAGTGAAACCCTGCTTTTTGTCATTTTGTCACTTTCAAATAGCTGACGGTCTTCAAAATTCTCTTTGTTTACAATATAAGCATATCTGGAAGTGTTTAGCCCGGAAGCCACAAAAGTAGAATTAAGAGCACTATTCCTGCCAAGTGACACTGCATGCGTAGCACCGGCGGCACCCATTTTATTTTCGTAAATGATATTATATCCGTCTTTCTGAAATTCCCAGGCAGTAGTGTCTTTATCAGGAGAAAATGTATTGCTGCTGTTTCCACCCAAACCAAAGAAAGTAAAGGTTCCGGCTTTTGCTGTAGGCAAATTGATATTAAATGAAAAATCCTGAAACTTTATCGTTTCTCCTCCGAAATCAATACCTATCGCTCCCAGCAATCCTGTAAACGAATAACGGTAATTGGCCAGATAGGATGCTTTTGATTTTTTCGAGAACGGCCCTTCGGCTGCCACGTCAAGCCCAATTAAACCTACCTGCGCTACAAATTCCGTTTTTTCATCATTTCCTTTTCGAAGGTTCATGTCCAGGACGCCTGACAGCGCATTGCCATACTGGGCCGGAAAAGCGCCGGTTAAAAAATAAGATGTGCCCAACAGCTGTGTACTTAATATATTCACGCCCCCTCCCGTCTGTGTGGCGCGATCGCTGAAGGTACCCGCATTGGAAAGATGATTGGGATTAACAATTTCAACACCTTCCAGCCGCCATTGCATGCTGTTTGGTGAGTTTCCCCGTATGACCAGTCCATTCGCCTGATCATTCGTTGTAGCAACACCGGCAAAGGATGTGGCAACACGGGCCGGATCAAGATAGGTTGCAGCATAGCGTAAGGTCTGCTCAATTGTGATTGCCTGGACGCTATTGAAGGCAACAGGACGGGATAACGACAACACCGTTGCCTCTTCCAATTGTCTGCCTGCCGGACTGAGCCTGATTTCCTGAATACTTTCTTTTCCTGATTCAAGCAAAATTTCCGGAATGGTAACTGTTTCATAACCGAGGTAGGAAACCGTCAATATATATCTTCCAACCGGAATCTGATCAAACCGAAAAGTACCTTCGGCATTGGTTCCTATTCCCTGTCCGGCAGGTGAAAGCTGTACGCTTGCATTGGAAAGCGGAACGCCTGTATCTGTATCTTTTACGGTTCCACGAATGGTTGAAGTGTAGGTTTGTGCAAAAGAAAGAGAACCGGTAAGGGCCAGCAAAAGCAAAGTTCTGATCATTTCGTATGAAGTAAAAAAAATTAATCTCCTGCAAAAGTAACCCGTTCAGTGATACTTATTAGTTTCCTGTACCCTAAATTTGCCGCCGGCAATCAGACAATGCCTGGCATGATTGTCATATCTAAAAACAATAATCATCTAACTGACATCCATTATGAAAAATTTAGTAACAAGCCTTTCCCTTTCATTGCTTTTGTTCACTGCCTGTGAAAGTGAAAAAGTAGTGAGCGAGAATTCCCTGCCCGATACAGCAAAAGAATTTGTTGATACACACTTTCCTTCTGCTACGATACAACAGGTTGTAAAAGACAAAGATGGGCTGAAAACGGATTATGACGTAATACTTGACAATCAGGTTAAACTTACCTTTGACAAAGACGGCGACTGCTTTGATGCGGAAGGAACTGCCACGACCAAATTACCTGATACAATCATACCCGGGAAAATTCTGGAATACGTCCAAAAAAACTACAAAGACCAATTTATTACCGACTGGGAAAAAGATAAGACCAGTCAGGAAATAAAATTATCCAACCGAATGGAACTGGTATTTAATCTGAGCGGTGATTTTTTAAGGATTGATGATTAGTATCAATTCATCTGATTTTACCAGGAAAGGCGAGGCATGGGCTTCGCCTTTTCTGTTTTAAGGAACACCAGAAATTTTCCTCAAAACTTATTTATAAAAATATCGAGAATTATTTTGAATTAAATATTTTAATTCTACATTTGTAGAGCAATATATCAATTTGTAGAACAACTCCGGATTACAACATGCAGCTTACCAAAACCGAAGAACAGATCATGCAATATATCTGGAAGCATAAAAAGATTTTCATGAAAGATCTGATTGAATGTTTCCCCGAACCCAAGCCTGCAACGACAACAGTAGCCACGCTTTTAAAGAGAATGCAGGACAAAGGTTTTGTGGGTTATACATTGTTTGGAAACTCCAGGGAATATTATCCGCTCGTTAAAAAAACTGACTATTTCACTGATCATGTAAATGGCATAATCAAGACTTTTTTTAATGATTCTATTTCACAGTTCGGGTCATTTTTTGCAAAAGATACCAACATGACGACCGAGGAACTTGAAGCATTGAGGAAAGTAATTGATGAAGAAATTCAAAGAAAGAAAAATGACTAGCTACATCATCAAATCGATCCTATCTTCCGGCGTTTTGCTGCTGGGATATCATTTACTGTTGCAAAAGGAGAAGTTATTTCACTTCAACCGGTTTTACCTGCTATTCAGTATTTTGTTTTCACTGGCACTTCCTTTCCTGTCGATTGAAGTGGCAGAAGATGCGATAACTGCTCCGGCAGCAAACTTAGTACAGCTATCCAAACTTACGGATATCAGTCCGGAGCAGAGTATTTACTCGTATGAAAACGCGAATACGGAATGGGTGGGCCGGAGCATTTTGGTCTTGTATTTTCTGATAGCAGGAATGTTGCTAATCAGACTAATAAGAAATTTTCGATCAGTTAATCAGCTCGCTATCCGGAACCCCCATGTTATCGACGGCCATGTTACACTTGTTCTGCTTGCTGAAAACAGTGCTACGTTTACATTTCTGAATTACGTTTTTTTGAACGAAACAGCCTTTCAGGAAAATCGGATTGAAGCAGATGTGTTAACACATGAATTTGCACATGCAAATCAGAAACACTCGCTGGATATTCTGACACTTGAATTAATACAGGTTGTATGCTGGTTTAATCCATTCGTATATTTTTATAAAAAAGCTATACAGCTCAATCATGAATTTCTGGCGGATAACGAGGTTCTAAAGATACACGCAGATCCTGCCGGTTATCAGCAACTGTTGGTTCAAAAAGCAATTGACGGTAAGGAAAGAAGTCTCACCAGTAATTTCTATTATTCGATCACAAAAAAACGCATTCAAATGATTGGTAAAAATACAAATCGACCCAACGCAGCGATCAAACAAATTGTTGCTCTATTCTTCCTGGCAGGTATCACGCTACTGGCTTGTGAGAAGAAAGAAAATGACATGAGCGTTTCCATGAGCGTTTCTAAGCAACTTAAAATTCAGCATCTGGAAGAAATTTTCTGGCAGGAGCCAAAACATGGCAAGGGTATATCAGAACGGGAAATGAAAGGTTTCCAGGCGGCTATTGAAGCGAGTACAAAACACTTTACCGGTAAAAATAAAAAAGAGCAAATCGTACTCAATAAATCACAACAGAAAATAATGCTGTTAACATTTGAAAGAATGACCAGACGCCAGCAGGTTGAATCAGGGATTAAGATTAGAAAGATGCCAGAACTCACGAAAAAATCTCCTTCGCCCGACCTATTTGAAAGAATGAAAAATCCGGAAGCCTTCCGCATCTGGTTGGATGGTAAAAGAATACCAAATACAGAGCTTAATAAAATGAAATGTACGGACATTGCGCTCTTTAATTTACAGCAAATGGGCGGAACTTTCAACAAAACACGAACTTACACATACGAGACCGATCTCCAGACACACGAGTACTTTCAAGAGCATCTTCAAAGTATGGACATCATCCAGCCAGTAAGTATAAAGTCTGTTTCCTCAGACGACTTTCAGTTCAACAGAAGCGGTTTTTAGTATTTTAACTTTCAGATTTATCGTACTTTTGCCCGGCACAACAGGAATCAGAAAATGAAGGTTGAAGAAATAGAATCGTTTTTTAAAACATTACAGGATCACATTTGCAGCGCAATTGAAGAGGCGGATGGAACGGGAAAATTCAGGGAAGATCTTTGGGAGCATCATTCCGGAGGCGGCGGACGGACGCGGTTAATCCAAAATGGGAGCGTTATTGAAAAAGGCGGCGTCAATTTTTCGAAAGTTCAGGGCGAAGTGCATCCGCGCTTACGGCAGCAAATGAACCTGGGCGAAAATGATGATTTTCACTTCACCGCAACCGGCGTTTCGATCGTAATGCACCCGAATAATCCCAACGTGCCGATCATTCACATGAATGTACGTTATTTCGAGCTGAATAACGGAACCTGCTGGTTTGGCGGCGGTATCGATCTGACACCTCATTATGTTGTTGAAGAAGATGCCAGATATTTCCACAAGCATTTGAAAACGGCCTGTGATAAACATCATCCGGAATTTTACCCCAAATTCAAGGATTGGGCAGATGATTATTTTTACATCCCCCACAGAAACGAAACAAGAGGAATTGGCGGAATATTCTTTGACTACCTCAAACCGGATGAACCAGGAAACGGGCAGAATTTATCAAAGGAACAGTTGTTCGCTTTTGTAAAAGAAATCGGAGAAAGTTTTGCTCCTGTTTACATCAGTCTGATGACTAAACATCGGGACGAGCCTTTTACAGAGAAAGAAAAACAATGGCAATTCCTGCGCAGAGGCCGCTATGTGGAGTTTAACCTGGTATGGGACCGGGGGACAAAATTCGGACTGGAAACCAATGGCAGAACTGAATCCATCCTGATGAGCCTTCCTCCGCAAGCCAACTGGGAATATAACTTTATACCTGAAAACGGTTCAAAAGAAGCCCAAACGCTCGAATGGTTACGGAAAGGTGTTGCGTGGGGCGATTTTGGCGAGAAGTAATAAAGTAAAAAGTTAACAGTTTACAGTCACATTTTACATTTCCCTTCTCACATCCCACTTTTTACATTTCACTTTTTACATTTTACATTTTACATCTCCGGCAACTCCCAGCTTCCTGCCGGATCATAAAACAGATGTCCGTTTTTAATGGATAAGGGAGACTGGAAATTGTTGTGGTACAACTGCCCGGTGCCCAGCCCCTGAGGTAAAGAATTATTGAAATCAGCAGTAAACTGTGCAATTGCATTTAAACAAATGTTGGACTCCAATGCCGACGTTACCCACCAGCCGATATTGAGCCGATTAGCGATTTCGATCCATTCTCTGGTATGCTGAAAACCACCCAGCAGTGTAGGTTTTAAAATAATATATGGCGGCTGTACTTTTTTAAGCAGGGCAAATTTTTCACGGTAATCAAAAATACCGATGAGCTCTTCATCCAGCGCAACAGGTACCGGTGAAGACAGGCAAATTTCCTCCATCAGTTCCTGCTGCCCGGCTTTAATGGGCTGTTCTATTGAATGCAGATCAAATTCGGAAAGCCGCTTTAATTTTTCATGAACTTCATCCGGCTGAAAAGCGCCATTGGCATCAACCCTAAGCGTAATTTCATTCCTGGAGAAACGCGACCGGATAAAGCTTAAAACCTGTAATTCCTGTTCAAAATCAATCGCCCCTACTTTCATCTTTAAAGTCGAAAAACCCTGTTCAAGTTTCTGATCAACCTGTTCAAGCATATTTTCGAAAGAACCCATCCAAATCAGTCCGTTCATTAAGATTCCCTTTTGACCGGAAGAAAATCCGTTTTTGCAGATGATCCTTTTGCCTCCGTTCATAAAATCGAGCAAAGCCATTTCCATTCCAAACTTTACAGAAGGCAGATGTTCCGGAACGATCTGTTCAAGAATGATGGAAAGATTAAAAGGAAAAACTTCCAGATCCAGGTCATTGAATACTTGACAAACTGAGGTAAGCTGCTCTTTAAAATCCGGAATATCATCTACACTGAGACCTGGCAAAGGCCCGCATTCACCATACCCTTCAACACCCGGCTGGTCGGAATCCGTAATTTTGAGTATCCAGGATTTTCGTTGCGTCATGACTCCCCGTGAGGTTCCTGCTTCTTTTTTAAACAGGAGCAGGTGAGGTTTAAACACAATTTTTAATGGCATGATTGGTGATGTCAGAGTTCAGGGGGCACAATATTAGCCAAAAAATATGTAATTATGCAGATAACATGGAAGAACATAATTGGATAAAAACAATACTCACGCCGTTGTCCTGGATTTACGGATCTGTTACCAATGTACGTAACCGATTGTATGATCAGCATATTTTATCCTCGCAAAAACCGGAACAGTTTGTCATTTCAGTAGGAAACCTGACGGTTGGCGGAACCGGCAAGACACCTATGACAGAGTACCTTGTGCGACTGTTACAAACCAATTTCCAACTGGCCATACTAAGCCGTGGTTATGGCAGAAAAACAAGGGGCTTTCTGCTGGCTGACTCACAATCCACCGCTGCGGATATCGGCGATGAGCCGCTGCAGTATTTTAAAAAATACAGCAAAAAAGTGGCTGTTGCCGTTTGTGAGAACCGTGTGGAAGGTGCAAAACAGCTGACGAATGTTTATCCGGATATCCATGTATTACTTCTTGACGATGCCTTTCAGCATCGTGCCATTCAGCAGGACATTAAGCTGATGCTGAATGATTACAATCGTCCGTTTTACGATGATCTGCCTTTTCCGGCCGGCCGTCTGCGTGAAACCCGGAACGGAGCTTCCAGAGCGGATGCAATTATCGTAACCAAATGTCCGGCTGATCTTTCAGATTTGAAAAAAGAAAAAGTGATCCGTAAAATCAGAAAATACAGTTATGCCGAAACACCTGTTTTCTTTTCAACGATCCGGTATGCCGAACTGGTTGGTTATTCGAATGAAGCTGTTAAGTTAAAGAATGTTAAACTGGTAGCCGGAATCGCAAATCCGCAAACGTTCATTACACATCTGAACAGCCATTTTAACGTTATTGAGGAAATAATTTTCGCTGATCATCATAATTACACATCAACTGATCTGGATCGGCTCATTAAGAACCTAAAAAACGATACTTTTGTGGTGACAACCGAAAAGGATATGGTCAAGCTAAAACCACTGGTTGAACAGTCAGGTCTTACCGCTCAGTTTGCATATATACCCATTGCAGTTGATTTTGGAAAGGATACCAGCCGGTTTAACGAATGGCTCTTGCAGCACCTTCCATGACCAACCATAAAACCGGAAGAAATACTGTTTCCTTTATGAGAATTGCTTTAAGTTTAATATTCTGGGTCTTTTGCAGCTTTATATTTTCCTGGAATCAGGCTTCGGCGCAGGTTAACCTGCCTGGCGGAATGAGATTGCCAACCGGCGGAGGTGGCAGCGGAGGAGGCGGAGGCGCTGTTCTGGACGATAGTACTAAAAACATATATGGTCCGCAAACGACACTGCACTATTACGAAAATGACATCCTCAACAACCGTGATTCTTTAAGATACCGCGTGGATACGGCACTGACAAATTTCCATCGGTGGTCGCCAATTGATCAGTCCTGGGGAAAACTGGTTGATCTCGGGAACATTGGTACTGCATCCAGAAATATTTTCTTTCAGCCTCGCCAGGATATTGGTACGCAGCTGGGGCTCCGTGCTTATGATACCTATGCGATCAAACAGGAAGAAGTTCAGTATTTTGATACCAAGTCGCAGCACACCTATCTGACATTTATAAACGGAGGGAGAAAAACATCAATGGGACGTTTCGGTTATTCACAAAACGTACATTCCCGACTAAATTTTGGAATGAATTTCCAGCGGCTTACTTCCAACAAGCAGTATGGTGTTTACAACACACTCAGTTCAGGTGCTTTTTTAGGTCAGAACTGGACCTTCATGATCCATGCCAGCTTTTTCTCAAAAGACAAAAAATATCTGATCCTGGCCAATTACCGTCATTTAAATCAGAAAGTGAGGGAACAGGGAGGCGTTATTCTCGAAGCAGATGCCACAACGGGCATTGTGGATCCATATCCTTATGAAGGTCCTGCACGAATCAGCGATGATGCTAATTCCTGGGAACGCCGCCATGTATTTCATGTTTATCAGCAATATAAACTGGCGAATGGTTTCCAGCTCTTTCAGCAGGGAGATTTCACAAGTATTATCAACCGCTACACGGATCGGGATATAGGCAGAGGTATTGAAAAAGGGGTTTATAAGCTGGTTAGATTTGATTCTACCTATACCCGGCAGGACAGTTATTATAAGCTGTTTGATACAAGGCTGGGCATAAAAGGGAATTTCTCAGGATTTAATTACAGAGCTTATATCCGGCCCCGGCTATATGGACTGAATGTGTCCGGACAGGTACCTAACGAAGCCGGCACACCCTATACTACTTACCGGACCAGCCTGAAATTAGATAATATTGTTGGTACCTGGCTGGGATACTATCTCAAAGATTCAACCCAATACTTGACCGCCGAAGCCGAATTAAATTTATCGCTCAATGTTGAATATAACCTTAAAGGTGAGTTAAATACAAAGTGGGGAAAGGCTGGTGTACAGTTAATCCAGACTGCACCGGATCTGATCGCACAGCGCTATTCAGGAAATCATTTTGACTGGCGCAATAATTTCGATCCACAGAAGGTACTGACGCTCTATGCCTCGCTCCCGCTCAAAACAAAAAAAATAGATTTTACGCCGGAAGCACAAATTCATCAGATCGTCGATTATATTTATTACGATACGCTGGCCCGTCCAACACAGTTTGATCCCCGTTTTGGTATTTATCGTATTGGAGCTACCACGGCAAGTCATTTCAAGAGATGGAATTTTGCAGGAATGGCCTACTTTTCCGGAACCGATAACGGCGATGTTTTCAAAGTGCCCAATATTTTTGCCAGTGGCGAAGTTACCTTTGACTTTATTTATGCCAAGGTTTTGTATATACAGCTCGGACTCGCCGCAAGATATCGGTCAACGTACTATGCAGATGCCTACATGCCCGTTACCCAGCAATTTTACCGGCAAAATACATCGCAGATTCAGGGCCGGGTTGTTACAGATGCATTTGCCAATGTAAGGATCAGGAGAGTCAGGTTGTTTTTCCAGATGTCCTATCTCAATATGGGCGGCGGAAGCGGCATTTTCCCCGCCGGATATTATGTTACACCGGGTTATCTCGGACAGGCCCGAGCATTTTCTTTTGGCATACACTGGCCATTATTTGATTAAATTTGCCGTATGTCACTTACCACACTAGGCCTTGAACTGCCAACCGATCCGAGATGGGTCAACATTGCTGCCATGCAGATCGGCGACGTACTGATTGATCACGCATACTGCGAACAGAAAGCAGCTTCCAGCTGCATTTCACTGATCGTGCATTATCCCGAAAAACAAAAGATTGTGGAAACGCTCACGCCGATCGTTGCAGAAGAATGGGGACATTTTCAGGCTGTTTTAAAAGAACTTAAGAAAAGAAATATTCCGCTCGGGCGGCAGCGAAAAGATGAGTATGTCGGACAGCTTTTGAAACTGGTCAGGAACAAAGGCGATTACGAAGAAGCACTGCTCGACAGGCTTCTGATCTGTGCCCTAATTGAAGCCAGAAGTTGTGAAAGATTCAAATTGTTGTCAGAATCACTGGAAGATGAATCTTTGCAAAAATTTTACCGGGAACTGATGATTTCCGAAGCCGGACATTACCGAACCTTTATCGAGCTTGCAGAAGCCTATATTCCGCATGACATGGTTCGGAGCAGATGGAAAGAATTACTTTACGAAGAAGCAGAAATTATTAAAACACTAAAGCCCAGAGGAGACCGGATGCATTAAAGTTGTAATTTTAAACAGCATACAACTCCGCGTAAAACAACATAGCATGCAAACCTTTCTGCAGCAAGTCGCCGCCCATATTCTTAGCAATCACCCCTCTGACCTTACCGGAATTACCATTGTGGTTCCTACCAGAAGGGCCGCTTTTTTCATTGTGCAGGAGCTGGCCAATGCAACAAAGGAACCAATTATGAGCCCGGCGGCCATAGCTGTGGATGACTTTGTAGAAAGCATTTGTACGTTACAGATCGAAGATTCCGTACACCTGCTTTTTGAACTGTATGAAACATTTAAAGAAATTGATCCTGAGATTCAGTTCGACCGGTTCATGGGCTGGGCTTCGGTACTTTTAAGCGATCTGGACAGGATTGACCAGTATCTTGTCGATACCAATTATCTGTTTGATTATCTGTCTGAAGTCAGGGCGATTTCAAGATGGCAGGACAGCTTGCCGAGTGACCGGGTTTTGCAAGACAGCGGAGGTACGAAGCAGTATTTTTCGCTTTTTAGTAATATAAATAAAATATATACTTCTTTCAGGGACAAGCTTTTACAAAAAAACAAGGCTTACCGGGGAATGGCTTACAGACAGCTGGCCGAAAACGTGGATACGCTGCTGGTTTCGGATTCGGAATATAAAAAAATCTATTTCGCCGGGTTTAATGCATTCACAGAATCTGAAAAGCGGATTGTAACTGCACTGGTTAAAGCAGGAAAAGCAGAAGCGCTCTGGGATTCGGATCTGTATTATATGCATGAAAATACGAGTGTGGAAGCTGGTAAAAGTTTACGGGAATATCAGAAAGACAGGCGGTTCGGCACGGAATGGAACTGGTCGACGGACCATTTACTTACTTCCGAAAAACACATTACGCTGTATGGTGTTCCCAATGCGACCCTGCAAACCAAGGTCGCAGGGCAGCTTTACAAAACCATGCGGGAGCAGGATAATCCGGACGAACCCGTACTGACTGCCATCGTTCTTGCCGATGAGAACCTGCTGATGCCTATGCTTTATTCTCTGGATGAGGGCGTGACGGATCTGAACATCACCATGGGTTTATCACTGCGTAGTTCACTGCTTTACACGCTGATTGATAGTATCTTTGAATTACAGCAAAATGTAGTAGAGTTCCGGAATAAAAGCGGGCGTATGATACGCGTTCCGAAATTTGGTCACAAATCGATCAGTAAAGTACTGAACCACCCTTTTCTGCGGCATTACGAATATGTAGTACTGAAACCCGAAGCAGACGGCCAGACCATTGTTCAGAAAACACTTTGGGAAATTACGAATCAAAACCGGGTCTTTCTGAGTTCAGAAGAACTTATCGAGCTGGGAAACGGGCATATTTTGTTTAAAATTCTGTTCACGCACTGGCCTAAAAATAATTCTGCTTCTGTACTTACATCATTTTATCAGCTAATTGATTTACTCCGGGATGTTTACAAAGATTACAAAAACGCACTGGAAACGGAATATTTATATCTTTTTTATACCCTTTTAAAACAGTTTGAACAAACCCTTGAAGAACGAACAGAACTGATTACCCTGAAAACCCTGCGTTCGTTTATGTTTGAGCTGATCAGGCAGACCCGCATCCCTTTCAGCGGAGAACCAATCAGCGACCTTCAGATCCTGGGAATGCTGGAAACACGTGCACTGGATTTTAAGCGAATCATCATTCTGTCGGTTAACGAAGGTATTCTGCCTCAGGCGAAAAGACAAAATTCACTTATTCCTTTCGATGCTGCCCAGGCGGTTGGTTTACCTACGCACCAGCATCAGGAAGCGGTGATGTCTTATCATTTTTACCATTTGCTGCAGCGTGCTTCGGAGGTACATATGCTCTATACAAGCACCAATGATGCGCCTGGAGGCGGAGAAAAAAGCCGGTTTATCCAGCAGGTCGAATATGAGCTAACCCAGTACAATCCATTGATCCGTATTGAGAATAAGACTGTGGTTTTCGAATCCGGGAGACGGGAAGAGCCGGAAGAATTCATACAGAAGGATGCCGAAATTATTGCCGCAATTCATGGCTACCTGTCTGGAAAAGGCCTCTACCCCACTCACCTGAATGAGTTTATCCGCTGTCCGATGCAATTTTACCTCAAACACATTGTAGGCGTTCAGGAAAAAGAAGACGTGGAGGAAGAGCTGGGAATGGATAAGATCGGGACCTGGCTGCACAGCTGTCTGGAAAAACTGGATCAGGAATATTTCCTCAATGAAACAGATCCTTCAGAAGAAGAGATAAAGACGATACTGAAACAGGAATTTGATATACTTTTCCGTGGTTATGTAACAGATCTTGGGCTGAACCGGATTTATTATCAAATTGGTGAACAGCAAATACTTACGTTCCTGAAACACCAGATGAGTCAAAAGCCGCGGAGGAAAATCCTGGCAGCTGAACAGCCCCTGCGTACCAGTATTGAACTTGTTCTTCAGGGAAACCGAACACCGGTGAACATTGGCGGAAAGATTGACCGCATAGAACTGGATGAACATGGAACGCTTTATGTGATGGATTATAAAACGGGAAGCGTCGAAATTTCCGGCCGCCAGAAACTATCTGATCCTGAACGCAAGGAAGAAGTCGTTCGTATGGATACAGACCGAAAGATGGGTTATGTACGCCAGCTCTGGCTTTATGAATATCTGATGTACCGTAAAATGCTGGATGAGAACGGATTAAATATTAAAGAAAACCAGTTTGCTTTTGGAAATCATCTGGTAAAATCCGGTTTTTACTCTTTCAGAGATCCCAAAAACCTGATCGCCAACCCGCTGGAACTAACCGACGGGCTGGCCCCCCAAAATTTCATAACCAGGTCGGAAAGAATATTAACGGATATTCTTAATGAAATGCTTGATCCAGGTATTCCGTTTCGTAAAACCCAGGAACTTAATACATGTACTTACTGCGATTTTGTAGGTATCTGCGGCAGGTAGGAATTGCTATCCAATTTTATTCACTAATTCCTCATTCGCCACAAATGCATCAATATTTTCAAAAGAAATAATAGCAATCTGTTCCATGGCTTCTTTGGTAAAAAATCCCTGATGCGAAGTAATCAGTACATTGGGAAATGAAATAAGCCGGGCAATAAGATCATCCTGAATAATGTCTTCGGAAAAATCCCTGAAAAACAAATCAGCCTCCTGTTCGTAAACGTCCAGTCCCAGTGAGCCGAGCTGTCCGGTTTTCAATCCTTCTATCACATCTGCAGTATGAATAAGTCCGCCGCGGCTGGTATTGATCAGCATAGCACCCGGTTTAAAATATTTTAACGTACCGGCATTAATTAAATGATGTGTACTTTCCAGTAAAGGGCAATGCAGCGAAACAACGTCAGCGTCTGCCAGCGTTTCTTCAAGGGTGCCGTACATGACGCCGGCTGTCCTTAAAGTTTCGTCCGGATCAATATCGAAAGCTGCAATTTTACATCCGAAACCGTTTAATATCCTGCAAAAAGTTTTACCAATACTACCGGTACCGATGACAGCAACCTTTCGGTTATGCAGATTAAATCCCATCAGCCTTTCCAGCGAAAAGTTACCTTCTCTTATCCGGTTATAAGCTTTATGCGTCTTGCGGTTAAGTGTCAGGATCAGTGCCATGGCATGTTCAGCAACAGCCTCGGGTGAATAAGCCGGAACGCGGACAACGGAGATACCAAGTGCTCCGGCAGATTTGATATCGACATTATTATAACCGGCGCAGCGCAAAACAATCAGTTTTATTCCGTTTTGAGACAAAACTGTCAGCACTTTTTTATTGAGCACATCGTTCACAAAAACACAAACTGCATCAAATCCTTTTGAGAGCGAGGCCGTCTGTTCGTTTAGCGGCACTTTTAGAAAAGTAATCTCGTGGCCGGTATTGTATTCATTAAGAAACTGTTCGTCGTAGTGATGCGTACTGAAGGTGGCGATTTTCATAAATAATATGTAACTTATTCTGCAAATTACGATTTTAGACCAAAATTCTTAACTTTGATAAAAAGCAATTATGAATTCATCTATTGAACATAACAGTCTGGCCGACTACTATTTTGCGTTTTTGAAAAATCTAAATTCGAATAGTAAGCTTGATTTAATTTCAAAGTTGTCTCAATCACTTAAAGAAAATGATACAACATCGAAACCATCGCTTCAATCTCTATTTGGTGCATATAGATCGCAAGACAGTGCGGAAGAGATTATTGATAAAATCAGAGAATCCAGGGTATTTAACAGAACAGTTGAAGAGCTTTGAAAAAATATCTTCTGGATACAAACATTTGTATTTTCTATGTTAAGGGCAAGTTTGCTCTGGATGAAAAAATCACAGCGGTTGGAGTACAGAATTGTTTCATATCAGAAATAACGGTGGCTGAATTAAAATATGGTATTGAAAATAGCAAAACTCCCGAACTAATGAGAGTGATTATAGAAGCTTTCATATCAAAATTTGCTATTCTCCCCATTTTTAATGCACTCGACACATATGCAAAAGAAAAGGCTAATCTCAGAAAACAGGTATGATGATTGACGACTTTGACATTCTGATTGGCTCTACTGCAATGGCCAATGAAATGATTATGGTGACAAATAATGTAAGTCACTTTGACAGAATAAGCAATATCACAATTGAAGACTGGACTAATATGTAATCAGGTATCAATGAGATTACTATAACTTCCCTTCAACCCAAACAGCCGCCAGACAAACCATCACAATCCCGAACCACATCCAGGAAGAAAACTGCTTTTTGACTCCTTCTTCAATCTTTCGGTCCGGACCAATCATTGATTCAGTCAATCTTGTTTTGTAAGCATTATAAGTGTGAAGAAAATCCTGCGTTTTTTCGAGACTGAAGGTTTCACCTGCGTTTTGAACATATATTTCACTTCCCGGAGAATCCGATAAAGTGAGCCATCCGGACTGAACGGGACTGAACGAACCTGTTGCTGATTGCCCGTTCAATGCAGAGCCATTCAGGAACACAGTATCTTTTTCAACTTGTAACAGTTTCAGTTTTTCAGGAAAATTATTCAGGCTGATTGTCGTTTTCAGGTTCTGGTATACAGGCCCCGTAACAGCAATGTTTGATTTGGTCGGAGGATGAATCGTGGCTAAAATCGAATTCCATACTTTCTGGTAAGCAATACTGTCTCCAGTTAACATCAGCGGGAATGTCTCATTCAGAAGACTTACACCTACATTTCCCCTTGTTTTCTCAACCACCGCCGGATAGCCGGGAACCAACATTGAATGATTGGAAGCAACAAACTGATAGGGTAAGGCAGTCAGCTCCTGTGAAATGGGAACAGATTCTTCATTTGAACTTTTTCTGGTTTGGATCTTTGTACCCAAAGCATTATTGATTGCGGTAATTTCAGCTGCCGGGTTCGTCAGGTTGATAAACAAAACGCTTTTACCATTGGCAACCACTTTTTTAACAATACTGTTTGAGGCATTTCCCGGATCGGTAATTATTACGTCCGGATATTTTGCTTTGTTGATCGTAAGCTTGCTTTGAATGTCTTTTGAAAGAGTAGCCGTATATAAAACGGAATGACCGCTTTTTCCCAGCCAACCTGCAAGATTACGGCTCTCAAAATCCGGATTATCGAGTATAAACTGAAAGGTCAACGGCTCAGATGGACGCGCATAAAAACGTATGGTATCAATGGTTTTACCATTTAGGGATAACTCTACCGAACTTCTGCCTTCTGTAAATACCGGAAAAGTAAGTCTGAATGATTTTGCTTCTTTATCTAATTTAATAGAATCCAATGTCCGGTTACCGTACCGAAGTTTCAGGACTTGTTCGGCAGAAGACTTCAAACTTCCTCTCACGGTCTGCATTTCTCCCTTTCTGAGTATTCCTTTCCAGTTTAGTTTTTCTGGCTTATCCGGTTTGAAATAGGGAATATATTTGATCGCAGGATGATTTTCCGATTGAAGTAATGTTGAAAAAACGGATGGATGAAAATTTTCTCCTGCTAAAATAATCGTATCCAAACCGGAAAGGATTTCGGCATCCTGATCCGGAAATTCCAGGACCTCGGCTGTTTTTAAACTATCTGTAAGTGCTTTGGTAAAATCGGAAGGTAAATCTTTACTTAAAACAATTCCTGTTACGGACGACGTTTCACTCTTCCAGTAAGGCTGTAAAATAAAACCCATCACCGTGATCCAAAGCAGTATATTAAGTCCCAGTTTAAGTACTTGTCTTCCTGTAAATCCTGATGAATTCCTGAAAACCAGAAGCCAAAGCTGCATTGGAAGAACAGCCACGGCAAGAACAAATATGAGCTGATTCAGAAAATTTGACCAGTCGTAATTAAATTGGATCATGGGTTAATATATTTTGCCTGTTTTAGACTTTCCAAGTCTTTGAGACTTGGAAAGTCTCCTGTTCTAGCGCATTTTTTTCCAGAAAGCTTCTTCCAGTTTTTTATCGCTTGAATAACTGCGGCTGCTTTGCACCGAAGGGTTTGAACGTTTGTATAGCTCGGTTTTAAGCTCCTGCTTTTCTTTTACTGAAAGCATTTTACCACTTACCAGTTTTTGTAAGGAAGCAATGACAGCCCAGTTCTGAAGTCCACCGTTGAGAGGTCCGCTATTCATAAGGCGCTCGGATAAAGCTGCTCCGGCAAGCTGCAGCCCGCTTTGCCGGGTTTTGTTGCTTCCGGTATAATCAAGATATCCCAGAACTTCGGCTGCAAGTTGTTCTGTCCGCTTCTGGCCATATATCCTTTCAGATATCAGCTTGGTATTGGCATCTTTTAATTCTCCGCTCAAACGTTTTTCCTTTTCCTTAATCGGAGGCGGATCGTAACCGCTTTTCTTAACAAACGTTCTTGCCTTATGCTGGGCAGATTTTAAAAATTCAAGTGCTTTGTGTTCATAAGGCATTGCTTTTTCCGGTTCATACATACGTAAATGCAGTTCCGACTGCCACATATTTTCCAAAGCCATTTTCAGTAAACTCCGGGTAGACTGCTCATAAAACGTATTGGTTTCTGCGTCATCATGTGAATGTGTATACTGCTCCATTAATTCTGCTAAGGCATCTTTTGGTTCACCTCCTCCATGCTCTTCCTCGTGATGATGTCCTTCTTCTTTATGTACCGGCTCAGATGCCCGTCGCTCGGCCGCTTCTCCATCACCATCTGATTTGTGAGTGTAAGCATCCAGAATATTTCCGCCAGCTGCATCGTGATCGTCAGGCGGACCACCTGCTCCTCCCAGATTCTGTTCAAATTCTTCACCCAGATATTGTCCGTAGCGCAAACGGAGCACCTTCTGATCAAACCCGATTTCGTTCGAAACGGATGAGAATTCCTTTTTCGACAGTTTCTTTTTTCTGGCAATCAGCTTTTCTGTATCGATAATAATCTGTCTCTGACTGCGGAAGTACTCAGGCATAATATTCACGGCCATGGTGGCAAGTTCCGCTTCCTCAACCTGAGCGGTATCTTTGTAAACCAGGAAATAGGTATCGGATTTGGTAAAATTTGCTTCCGGCTGTTTATTGTCCACAGCCGCCCAGTAATAATATAACTCGTCCCCCGGTGTGAAATTCAGCGCTTTAAGGTCAATTACTTTGCTGATATTTGCTTCCTTAAAATTTGCAGGATTTAAAGGAAATTTCATTTCCCGGAACTTGACATTTTCTCCGGATCCACGTGCCACAGTCGCAACGATAAACGCCTGGCGTACCCGAAAATCATCGGAGATTTTAGCAGAAATATTTAAGGACTTACTATCTTTGAGCAAATGGTATTTGTACAACTCCTTGGACGCCGGTTCAATTTTCGGAGCCAGATCCGGCAGCGCTTCAAGCCTGTAAAAGTCGGATTGATATACCAAAGAATCTTTCCAATAAGCTTTGATTGCACACAGTCCTGAGCCTGCAAGCTTGTCTGAATACTGGAATGTCTCCCCGGCACTTTTAAAATGAAGTTCTTCTCCCCGGTTATTTGCTAATCGAACCGACAAGTTCTGATTGTGACTGAAACCAATATTCCATTGTATCGCCGATCCGGTGATTGCGCTCACATTAAGATCCTCGCTTTGTTTTTTTGGCAGCAGCGTATAAGCAGGAGGCTGCACAACAACTTTGGCATACTTAAAAACGGGTGGTATCAGTGCATTTACTTTGCCGGGTTTATTTTCAGCTTTTTCAGAAACACTATTATCATTTTTAGAAGCAAAATTGATTTTGGGGTATGTAAAATAAAAAGCGGCTGAGATTAACAGCAGTCCGGCATAAATTCCTATTCCGGCATACAACTTACTGAAAGGAAACTGAACGTCGCCTGAAATATAACCAAGACGTTCCAGCTGTAACTGTTCGGCCAGATTTAATTCCTCTTTATCCAGTAAATGCAAACTGTACTCCGTTTCGCCGACATAGGTATGGATTAGTGAGATTGCCTGCGTTTTTTTACTTTGAAATATCTGTGTAAACCAAATCCCAATACCCGAGCCAGCAATTGCTGCCAATATTAGTGCAAAAGCAGAAGAAGTACATGCGGAAACAATCAGAAAAGCCGATGCGCCAAGCAATATACACCGCAGTACAGCATTGACATAAAGCTGGTTAGTTACAGAACCGATCAGTTTTTTTATTTCAG
>Ga0265797_10002478_pt1 | contig 30984 bp, 29 predicted proteins | sample P2T30metagenome_FD_192433 | JGI IMG/M metagenome (GOLD analysis project Ga0265797, IMG submission 192433) | Plant litter microbial communities from East Loma Ridge, Irvine, California - P2 T30 | ecosystem: Environmental > Terrestrial > Plant litter > Unclassified | place: USA: California... | reverse complement strand
AGCGCTGCTGCCTCTTCGACTAAGCCTGCTGCTTCTTCTTCTACCAGCGCAGCTGCTTCTTCGTCGACTAAGGCTGCTTCTACTACCCCTGCTGCTGTCTCTTCTTCTTCTTCTACCAAGGCGGCTACCTCTTCCAGCGTTTTGTCTTCTTCTGCGGCGCCTGAGAGCTCGTGCGTTGTTGAGTACGTTTACGTGTAAGCGTTTTGTTGGAGAGTGCGTGGACTGCCGTGTTTGGTTTTATATAGAAAAAAACTTTTTTGTTCATTCTTCTGTTCTTATATCAACAAGCGATTTCTGTTGTACTGATGGGTTGGTCTTGAGGGGGTTGATGTTCATGCTGCATCAAGGGCGAAACGATATCTCGTGAGAGTTGGATCAAGAAGGGGAGAGATATCAAGTACTGTGTTGCCAATTCAAGATGTGTAACACAAAGAAAGTTGTGTATTTGCTATATATATGCTCTTGTCAACGGTTTCGTCGGGACCCAGACGACCATAAGGTCTAAATCGTAATGGCATGGCACAGAGAGAGAAAGAGAGGCGTGCGTACCTAGACTTGTGCTCGACGAAGCTTGTTGGTCAATTGAGTGGCAATTACACAGATCATGAGCACCGCGTACGGCCAAGATGCATCAAGAAAAGCCAGACGATTGGTAATGTAAATTCAATCAGATGGATCTGTTGATGCGAAAACGGTTGATGTTCTTGTTGTTAGCAAGCATCTCAAAGGCCTTCGTGACAAACTCCTTCTCCACATGTCTGGAAGCTTCTCGAAGATTGTCAGCAAAGCAACATCCAGCACTCACCAGCACTTGCTACAACTTACTACACACACATCGCCACCATCTAGCATCTTCTTCTGGATAACGTGAGCAAGATGGCGAGCAGCAACGCGTCGCTGCTGGTGCCTGCTCGTGCATTCCAGGTAGGTTCGCAGGTAGGTATATATTTCCTGTGGCAGCCCTCTGTCCAATCCATCATCAGAACAAGAAAACAGCATCGACAACAACAAACAATCAAAGCTCTTACATGCAGATCTACCGCCTCTCCAGCTCAGCACCACAAGTCTACCGCATCAACAAGACCATTCCGATCAACATCACAACTCGCAACATGGCTTTCTACCCACGCTTCTTCGCCCACGAGTTCGCTCCGGCGCTCAGAGGAGAGAGCACCAACCTCTTCCGCCTTCTCGACGACTATGCCGGTCTCGTCTCCGGCCGCAGTAATGCCTGCGGACCATCTTTCACCCAGTCCGTTCGCACTTTCCAGCCTCGCTTCGATGTGAAGGAGAGCAAGGACTCTTACGAGTTGCACGGCGAGCTGCCCGGTATTGCGCAGAAGGACATCAACATCGAGTTCACCGATGCGACTACCCTTTCCATCCGCGGTCGCACTGAGACCGTGAGAGAAGAAGGTCGTCGTCCAACCGCTGCAGTGGAAGCACAGCCTGAGCAGGAGAAGCTTGCCGATGCTGATGCTGCCGAATGGGAGAGCGTATCCAGCTCGACCAACTACCACAAAGCCTCAGTCGAGGATGAGGAGACTGCCGCAACCACTTCCACTACCGATGCCACCTCAGCCGACACTCCCGCTGAGACCCCAACTGCTTCCGTGGCACCTTCACAAACGCAAGAAGTTTCTCAGAACGAACAGCAATCTGAAAGATCAAACTACTGGCTCTCGGAACGCTCAGTTGGCTCTTTCGCACGTTCCTTCTCGTTCCCGCAGCGTGTCGACCAAGAGGCGGTGAAGGCCAGTCTCAAGGACGGAATCCTCTCGATCGTTGTCCCCAAGGCTCAGGCTCCTGCGAACAGGAGAATCAACATCGAATAGACTGCCCGCGACATGGCATCTTTACGAGTGTTAGCAACGAAGTACGAGACATGCATTTGATGGGAATGGGATTAGTTTTGTAATGTAGATACGGCATAATAGATACAACAATTTGTTTTGAATATTCCAGCCACTTCCTCTTACTTTACCTTTCACAAGGCCTAGCCCTGTAACGTGATTTGTAACGTCAAAGCGTCTTCCAGCTGGTCTCGTTGGCATCGCGAGTGTTTGCGATGATGACTACGAATCATGTCAGAGGAACCTTCATAGAACATTCCAACGAAGAACAATCGGTGAAACCGTTTCACCACGGCTCGAAGCGCTCCCTTTAATGTCTGTGTGTAAGTTGTGATGATGCCATGGCGGCGGAGTCCTGTGCTTCCAAGGTTCGTCACGATTGCTCCGAGGTTCCGGCCGCCTCGCCTGGCAACACAAACACCACCACCACCCACCGAGGGTGCTCTCGCTTGTATTCATAACCCTCCCTCGTACGCTCTCTCTAGCCACGCCCGTTCGTGATTACATATCGATAGACACATTTCCTGCACAGCCCGCCTGAAAGCGCCCAATTATTCTTGCGACGATGGCTATGGAGCGCAGCGAATACCCGACAATGCTGGTACGTTTCCGTCTCCGTCCCAATGTCCAACCAGCGCGGCGCAACGCTCTCGCGCGAAACATACAGAGACAACCGTCGCATGCCCATTTGTGCTAACGCTTCCTTCTGTAGGCCACGCTGCAGCCTGGCCAGGCTGTCGACGTGCTCAACGATCGCGTGCGACAGGTCGGGAGGCTGAACACCGAGATCGCGGATTGGCTACAGGTATGCATGCTCGTCGCCCGCCATTGAGATGCTCACGTTCGCGCGACTTCGACTCACACGATTGCTGTTGTAGGAGCGTAGACGACTGGAGGAGTCTTACTCGAATGGCCTGCGGAAGCTTGCGAGGCGCAATATTGAGGGCGCGGATCTAGGGTGAGCTGCTGCGGAGTGTCGAAACAACACGGATGGAGACTGACTTGCACATAGCACCTTCGCTGCGCCATGGACCACCCTGACGAACTCGGCGGAGAACCTGGCCGAGTCGCATTCTCTGCTTGCGTCTAAGATCGAAGTCGATGTAGAGCGACCATTGCGCGAGTTCGCGAACAGCAACCGGGAAATGACGGCCATGAGCAACATGCAAGGCAACCTCTCGCACATCGCCCGCGACGTGGACCGCGCAAAGCAAAAGTTGGAACGACTACAAAGCAAAGGCGATAGCGGCAAGATCGCGAGTGCAACTGGAGAGTACGAGAACACGCAAGGGCAATGGGACAGCCAGGCACCATATGTGTTTGAGAGCTTGCAGTCCGTCGACGAAGCCCGCTGGAACCAGCTGAGAGATGTTCTTACGCAGTTCCAAACGCATGAGATCGATCAGGTTGAGAAGCACCGCATCTCGGCTGAACAAGTGCTCAATGTCCTGCTCACCGTCGAGACTGCGGACGAGGTCAAGGCGTTTGCATTGAACACTGCGGAACGATCGGCTACACTGCCGTCATCCACGCCTGCTGCTATGCCGCCACCACCCTCGAGGTCTGCCACGGTGGCTTCATCGCTCGGCCGTACTACGTCCCATGCGAGCGAGGAGGTCGATGGTACGATTGCACCGCTGCCAGAGAAGAAGGAGAAAGGCGCATTCAAGGGTCTGAAGCGACTGGGCACGGTTATGGGCAGGCGTAGGGAGAGCAAGCAACCTCAGCAATTGGCTGCCACGCCTGAATCCCCAGAAAGAAAGCCAAAGTCATCGCCTTTCAACTCATTCTCTGGCCGTCTGGGAAGATCGAAGGACACGCCTAGTCTCGCAGCACCCACCGAACAGCAAAGACCACGCTCGCCGCTGCGTCTGGGAAGCGAGATCATGGAACCACAGCCGGAACGAACTAGCAGCCAGGATGTACGCGCCCCGTCGCCTCACCGTGGCAATGGCATCAACGGTGTAGGCGCGGCGGCTGGCGTAGGTGCTGCTGGTGTTGGTGCCGCTGCGATTGCTTCCAGCATTCCTAACGGTAGCCACCAAGGCGATCTCGCGGACCTGGAACCTCCTAAAGCTGCACAGCCCGAGCCGACGCCCGCACCCGTTATTGCGGAGCCTGAAAGAGACAACGAGGGCTACTCCGTGCCTTCGAGAGACGTGGATCCGATCACTCAGGCACAGCAAGATGCTATTGAAGCAGGCGATGTCACTGCTCCCCAGTTCAATGTCAACATCCGTGACGCTCCGGTTCAGGATGCACAGGGTGAAGACGCGCAAGCTGCGATTGCTAACCTGGCAAACAGACTACAGATGGTAAGTCGTTCCTGATCAATGGAGTATCGTCATGTACTAACGATCTTCCAGCAAGCGCCACCTCAAAGGCTTGGTACGGTACGTGGACGCCGTGAACAGCGCCTCAGCTACATGCCACCTCCCGTGCCTCAGGAGATTCCTGAAGCCCAGCCAGAGCTGCCAACTGCTGCTCCGATAGCATCGCCTCTGGCCACTACTGTGTCCAATGATCGTGCTATTCCAGCTCCCGACTCTGTCAACAGAGGCACAGCTTCGCCAGCGCTACCGTCATCGCCCGTCGGGTTTTCTCCCGGCGCCGTCGCTGCCTCGACTTTCTCGCCATTTGCTTCATCCGAGCCCATCTCGCCTCCTCGTCAAGCTGCTCGACCTGCTCAGCTCGGTGCTGATTTGGCAAGTGATGGTCAATCCATTCGCTCTGGTCGGTCACTGGCAAGTACTGGCAGCCAACTTCACCGTCATCCTGAGCTGAGCCAAACTGGTCTCAACTCTTCGATTATCGAGACTGTGAGCGCACGCTTCGAGCATGGTCAACTACTCAGCTCGTCTGTCACCGGCGAGATCGCGCTCGCTTACAACCCACCCGATTTCTCGACCCCCTTCGGCACCGATACCATTCGTCTTGACAACTTCGCCAGCCTCGAGAAGATCGCGCCCAACCCTGCTTTCATCGATCCCGTCTCCAACGCAGATGGCGAATATACAGTCAAATTATCCAGCATCGCCAGGACTCAGATCGCCTTCAAATACCAGACCGCTGGAGGCATGCAAAACGCCCCCGTTCACATCACGCTCGCTTCGAAGATCGAACCCACCCAGACATCCATCATCGTGTCTTACTCCCTCTCACCCTCTTTCCGCCTAATGACAGGCCATGACAACGTCACGCTCTCCAACGTCGTCCTCGCCCTGACTCTCGAAGGCGCCCGCGCTTCATCATGCCTTTCCAAGCCCGTCGGCACTTTCTCCCGCGAGAAGAACCTCATCTTCTGGTCTCTGGGCGACGTTTCCCTCAGCACCGGCGCTGCTGCGAATAAGCTTCTGGCAAGGTTCGTGACCGAGACCGAGGCCACAGGCGGCGCAGTTGAGGCGAGATGGGAAGTCGCCGGCGACGGGCTCGGCAGCGGTGTCGGCCTCAGCGTGAAGGGAGAGAACGGCGGTGCTGTGGATGCTTCTGATCCTTTCGCTGATGAGGACGCGAGTGCGAGTGGCTGGAAGGAGGTGCGTGGGGTGAAGAAGCTTGCGAGCGGACATTATGTTGCGAAGTGAAGGGAGATTTCAGTGTAAATACGTTGTCGGCAACGGCGGCGACGGCGCGCATGTGTGATACCCTGATTTCTGGATGCCTTTTTTATAATTATGTTGTTCATTAGGTAGATAACGTGTATAGAGAACTTAAGGACTATGATCATCCCGTTGTTAGTGGATTCTACGTGCGCTCGAGCGAAGCCATAGCTCTTAAACATCATTCTCATTCTCCTCAAAATCGTCAGACAACAAGACACAAAAATCACAACTCCTCCTTCCCATCACCACCCTTCTTCCCTCCCCACCCAAACATATTCATGATCATCCCACCGAAAGAACCTGAAAGCAAACAAACAACAAAGTCAGCAAAACTCATTCCCTCTTTGCCTCCTAAAAATCACACCCTTTTATAGGAAGCTACTTACCTCCAGGAGGATACATCCTCCCACTCCTCTCGACCTGCGGTCCGCACGAGCACCACTGGCTCTCGGGAACAGAGTCGAGGACTGAGGGGATGTGCGATCCGCATCCCATCCAGGTTTTACCCTCTGCAAGTTTTCTTTGTGTCAGAATGGGTTGCAACTATGTATATGTACGAGGCCGGTGATATGTTTTGTAGTGGAGATTCTTTGCATCCAAAAGAGGCGGCGGTGGCTTTCTTGGACGAAACGTCGAGAAAACTTACGGCAGGTGCTGCATGTGGTTGATTGACACATATTGTTGCTTTCTGTCGATTGCTTGATTTGGTCACAGTGGGTGAAGGTGGTTGGCTGTTCTGAATAATAAAGTAGGTTGAGTTTAGCAGTTGCAGTGACCGTTACACAACGCGAGTGAGGGGAACGTGCGCGTTTTCTTGTGGGCGTCCAGACCCTTTCTTGCACACCTACAGGAACCTCTCCTTTGAGACACGGCAACGTGGAACATATCTGATGTGTGTATACTCAGAGCGTACACTATTCATTACGATCACACGAGTAAAAGTACGTCGTAAGGTTAGAGAGAAGTTACGGATTTCAAAGGAGTAGACTAGAATGTTGAATTTGATTCGGGTACGTAAACGCCTCTTCCAGCATGCGCCCTCGAAGAACCAAGATCAAATGTTAGAGCGTAGAATAAATGATATGAAAAAATGCCATTCCGGGTGCTTCTTGCCCTGACTAGCTCGTGTGTATATAGAAAGGAGATCGATTGGAAACTTCCCAGTCCGATGACAACAAATAGAAGAAATGGTCGTAGAGCGTCGAGCTCCCTCGCTCTGACGCTTCCTGCCTTCCCAAGCGCGAAGATGGTTCGGCTTCCTGTGGGTGACCCGCTACGCTGCACTTGTGCGCGTGCTGGCATGTCGGGCACGATGTCCCTGAAGCCGCGCAGCGCTCTCTGCCGTGCATCTCGTGGCCTTATATACAACACATTATGTACACACTTCGGAAGTTTGGCGGAGATTTTTCTTTTTTTTTTCTCGTTCGTTAAATTTCCAAGTTTGAGATTGTGAGAGATGCTGTTCTTCGATCATCGAGGCCGGGGCATGCCTTGTCCAGGTTGCGGCTGCATCAGATGTGGCATGCCATTTGTCGCGGAAAGGTGCTGCATGTGGCCGCCATATAATTGTTGTCGCTTTGCGTCGCCCATATCAGGTGGCCCGCCGGAGATCTCTGATATTCCTCTTCTGTGCTGCTGTACCATTGGTCGTGGACCCAGTCCACCAGGTGGGAGTGAAGCACCTCCGTACATGGGAGCCTGGACAGGTGGTGGTGGCATACCGGCCTGAGGCGGCATCACGTAGGAAGCGTGGCCAGGGCCTGTGTTGTTGTTGTTGTGTGCGGTGTGCAAGTATGGGTCTTCTGCCGGACCACTGGCGGATGGCGAGGCACCGACTGGTCCAGGGGAGTTCCAGTTGCTAACTGTGGCAGGTGAAGTTGCTGGTGAGTCGTCGCTTCTGTAGCTTCGTTTTGCAGTAGCACTGTTTTGTACTGAGTTCATATCAAGTGCTTGCGTAGGGTGCTTCTTGAGGTGGCCAAGGTGTTTCTCGAGCATGCTAAGAAGTCCTTCCTTTGTGAAGGGTTTGGGGAGTACATCGTTCATTCCTTCAATTCTGTCAGTAAGGCGTACGGAAGATAAAGAATAATTTTCAAAGTGCTTACCGTGCTGGAAATACATTGCAATGTCATCGCTGCGAATATTCGAGGTCATTGCAATAATTGGCGTGTGATCAAATTGGCGTATGAGGTGTGTGGCAGAGACGCCATCCAGATTCGGCATGATAATATCCATGAGAACCAAGTCGTACTTTGAGCCGGCATTTAGCTTGTTGACCGCTTCCAGACCATCTAGGGCGCTGTCTACATGGCACTGGAACGCGTACAAGAACTTGCCACCAATGCGCCTGCAGGTTTGATCGTCTTCCACGAGCAAGATTTGGGGCTGTCGGACCCAGCCAGGGTCGATCGCAGAGCTTTTCTTTCGGCCTTCAGTCTGTGTGAGTACGGGAGTGGAGACCTTCATCGGAGGCTCGACATATGGAATGTTGTGGATGTGGCCACTGTACATTGGATCGATGCCGTTGGAGTGTCCGATAGGGTATACCACGTTATCAAGATCGCCATATGACATCGACGTTGAAGACGTCGCGGAGTGCGGCGGTGCGCCTCTGCTTGAAGATCTGGTTCCATTGATGGGAGGAGGGGTCGAGTATGAGGCGTTCATGCGCATGTGGTGTTCATTGAGTTGCTCCAATTTGTTGCTGTTCAGCATGTGGTCGGCGTTCACCTCACTCAGCAGCTTGGAAGCGTGCTGTAGAGGTGATGCTGGTACATCCTCTTCGGTTGCTGGAGCCAGTTGAAGCTTCTCCTTTGGCTCTTCTGAGGCAACGCCGTTTGTTGCGCCATTGGCAGTTGGGTGCGAAAATGTAACACCGGTGCGGCTTTCTCGTCGCCGTTGAGCATCGACAGAGTTGAGGAAGTTCATTACGTATCCCATGACATGCTCGTGGTTGACGACAGTCTTTTGGACGCCAATCAACTCCTGTAAAAGCATGGAGTGATGCACACTCAACTCGTTGTATCTCTCTTGTAGCGCTTGTAATTGTTGCTGGGTCGCGACAAGCTGTGTGTTGAAAAGATCCATCTGCTGTGTAGGAACGATGTCTTCGGGCATGACATTGGGCTTCCTGGGAGCCGGCGCCTTTCGTCTGATGTTATCCAGAGCATCCTTGTTGTTCATCTTGAAGTCGGGGTGTTTGAACTCCCAAGCCTAATATGGTCAGCGATGCAGCGCGCAAGGACAGTGCTGTGATAATCTTACTCCGACTCCGTATGGAGAGGTGCCGCCTTCCTCATTGTTGTGTCGCACTTTGTGGAAATCGTACTTGTTGAGCTGGCGCACGAAACTCGCGAAGTTGCTGTGCTTGAAGTGTTTCGGCAGGATGTGTTTTGTGAATTTCTCGTTCTGCGAACAAGTTTTAGCAATGCGCCTTCCACGGGTCATGCTCGCTGTGCTCTGCACGATTCTGTGTTCTTACCTCCAGCACCACGAAGCTGTCTCCTTCGTTACCCCAGCGTACTACACTCTCGTCTTGTGGGTTCTCCAGCATCCTGTGAGGTCATTGTGAGCAGGCGCGCAGGCGCAGTCGCATTAAAGTTTCTTACTTGTATAGTTTGCGAACCTGGTTCTGTTAGCAGGTGAAACAAGGCTGCGCAAGGCAGGCGGGTGTACTTACAAAGTCGCTGGAGCTATTCGCTGCTTGGGCAGCGTTTCCGTCCATATTTGCGGTTGTTGCGCGACAGAGTCGTGGTTTCGCGCCGTGCGAAGTCTAGTCGGGCGTGCGAGTCGAGGTCGTGGTGGCTGCACACACGCTGTGGACGGCCGGGCAGTGATGATAGACAAAAGCGCGCGACAGGCGTTATGTCATGTGCGTCCGTCCCACAAATAGGCGCGCCGTCAGGTTGGATCCGCGAAGGCGTTTGGGGGTCGCAGGGTCGCAGGGGCGTAACAATAGGCTGGCTCCTGCAGAGACTGGCGGTACAGCGTGCTGGCGGGTTTTTGGGTCGAATGGGCGCACTGCGGCGGGCAGAGATGAGGTTGAGACAGCGGCGACCAGGTTCAGGGAAGCGCGCGAATAGAGAGGACTCGGCGGGCGGTGGCAGGTGGCTGATGGCTTAACCTTCCCACGCTGGCGGATGGAATGAGAGCCCGATATAGCCGCGTGCGACACAGCTTGCAGCGGCAGTAGCAGCAGGGCAGGGGCAGCTCGAGGGTGGGCGAGCGAGGGCAAGGGCGATGGGCGTCGGATCTGCGCAGCGTACGGAGGATTGATGTGCACTGGGCGCCGGTATATGAGGTCTCGCGTGAAGACAACAGCACAGCACAGATTAACGTGGGGAGCAGTAAGCAAACAGGCGTCTAGATCGCAGGAACAAATGCAACGACGACGGCGACGAAAGGGCCTGAGCGTGCGAAGATGGAGAGACCCGGCAAGCCGACGACCAAGCTCCCAAGGCCACACCCCATGCCCATCTATCCCGTCGCCGCTCTCCTCTCCTCTCCTCTCCTGTTTCGCTGCCCGCGCTCTCTTTGCCGCGGCCGGCCTACCGCTACCGCTACCGAAGAAACTAAGGGCGCGCATACCCTACCCACGATGCAGCCACGCTCGCACGCTATCCTCTTGCAGCTGATGTGCATCGGCTGTTTCCTTTCCAGGGCCTTACATCTTTGAACCCTCAGTCAGAACCTTGACACCTCCCACAGCAGCAACAGTCGATCTTGGCGCGCCTGGTATGCTTTTGCACCGCCCTATGCCCCTCTAAGCCGTACCGTACCAGCAGCTTCGATCCCAGACCCCATGTCTTGTTCTGACCCTGTGCCAAACGCATCGCTGTTGTGTGTGTCCGTGTATCGGCACACACACCTCCAAAGCTACCGCTCGTTTGGAAACCCGTGAAGTGAATACCACATCCATTACACTCGCCGATCTCTACGCCCTCCCGTGAGTGTTCATCCTTCAGCGGTTCAATTGTCCGACGGGGCGGGCAGCTCTGCAGGTACAGCACAGAACTTCCGGTCAGCTGCCAGCCTGCCGCATTGTGATTTACCTTTGCGCTGAAAACCGTGCTTTTGCTGCGTCCTCGACTGCGCGAACGGTTTGCCCTCTCTCGCTGTCGCCGGTACCTCCTAGCCCACAGGCGAGGGCTGGCTGAGATGGCTTGCGATCAGAGTTTCCCGTGCCCCGGTACCGCCGCACTTACACTCTCCCACGCGAGAAGTCAACGCCACGACCAAACTTGTCGACCGCTGTTAGTGACAGCACCTCGTAAGTTGGGACTTCGCTACGAGGCAGTGATCTCCCGCAGCCACCCGTCCCAGCACACAGGAAGCGATTCTCAAGGCGGACGACACAGGCATACGCCTTCAGTTTCGCGACGATCATCGTGCTGTGATTGGACGACTGGCACGCCGACATCAGATATCGGCGCCAGCCGATGCTGATCACTTCGCGGCTGGGAGTTTTCGCACAAAAAAAGGCATCCTCTCGTCGGCAGTCCATCGATGGTGTGACGCATGTAGCCCATTTCGGAGCTGAAAAATATGGTCACTGCCATTGGCCAGGGAGTGCATGGGGTGGCACATTTCGCTGCACTTCTGCTACTCGTGCTGCAGTAGTTCGCTATTCTGTAGCGAAGAGCAATATAGCAGCCGAAGTGGCTTGAGCAAGGCGTACCAGCGATTCCGGCGATACTATAGATTTCGAAGCTATACCATGCTGCTGCCTTCGTTCACCGTCGTTACAAACTCTGTCTGGCATCGCAGCTGACGGCACGGGCGAGGCCTTGACGTCCATCTTGACGCGCACGGGATCTGCCAGGCGGCTAACCGAAAGGAATAACTCCAGCTGGCTAGCACCTCCGAGAGCGCAAGCTACAGCGCAAGCTACACCTCTTAGCCCAATCGCGAGTATCCCATTCCCCATTGACTACCATTACTTTCCACTACCACGTTGCCGGAAAATATCTCCAAAAGCCATCATCATGTTCGCCACCCGCCGTTTCGTGTCACTCGCTCCTCGTGCCTTCGGCGCAGCCCGCGGCTTCCAGTCGACGGCACGCGCCAGTGTTCAGGTTGGCGATGCCATCCCAAACATTGACCTCGTCGAGACCTCGCCTGGCAACAAGGTCAACATCGCCAAGGAGCTTCAGGGCAAGGGAGTCATCGTTGGTGTCCCAGCTGCCTTCAGTACGCTTCCAAATATTCCCATAACCGTGGTACGCCACCATGTACCTGCTGTGCCTGTAGCTGACGAGTGAATCCTCCCGACCCACAGGCCCGGCATGCTCCAGCTCCCACGTGCCCGGATACATCAACCACCCGGCGCTGAAGAACGCCGGTAAGGTCTTCGTGGTCTCTGTCAACGATCCGTTTGTGTAAGTTGGCGACGCCCCTCACCCACACTCTTCCCATTCCCCAAGCCATATCTCCGCCCCCAGTCAGGCTTGCACCCTCGTTTCTCTCAGCGCCACTGCCCATCGCCAAGCCATATCTCCTCAAAGTCAGATCGGTATCCTTGCCATTGCTTGGTCACGCCTCGACGATAAGCCGTCTTTTGGCCTCTGGACCTCACCTGTTCGCCTGCCAAGCCATCGATGGGCATATCGGACTCGCACCCTCGTCCTTGCGACATCTCATCTGATCGCCAAGCCGCCATCTCTTGTTGAAGCCTGATTGATATCCCTGCAATTGCTTGACCACGCCTTCGTCTATCAGCCGTGTTCAAGCCACGAACTTCTTCAATCGGCCGCTACGTGTTGCGCATCGCTAATACACTTCCAGTATGGGCGCCTGGGGAACTACCCTGGACCCCACCGGCAAGTCCGGCATCCGCTTCCTTGCCGACCCTCACAGCGAGCTCACCTCTGCTCTTGATCTCTCCTTCGATGGTGCCGCCATCTTTGGCAACGCCCGTAGCAAGCGCTACGCCCTCGTTGTCGAGAACGGCAAGGTCACCAAGGCGTTCGTTGAGCCTGACAACACTGGTCTCGATGGTATGTTATCTGAGCTCACATTTCTGAGTTGCCGCATCCAGCAGTACTCGAGAACCCATATCGGAGAATTATTGCTAACGGTTCGGCTTCCAAACAGTCAGCGCTGCCGAGAAGGTGCTTGGCAGTGCTTAGATGTAACAGAGCAGCGTATCTTTGCTCGCCGGCAGATCCGGCTTGTACATACTAAACAGAATCGTGTAAGACAAAGTATCAAAATCAACCCGTCACATTAACCACAATGCCTTCCATCGTTGCCGATCATGAATCGCGGTTGTTCGCACCCGTCTCAACAAAGATAGAGTTGTGGCGCCTCGCGTACAATGGAGGATAGTCAGAGCGAATCTGATTATGCGGTACGGAGTTGAACCCGACTCGTTCACCACCAACGGTGCCGAGGCAGCACAAAAGCAAAAGCAAAAAAAGCGTCCTGTTCAACCGACAGGTTTTCGAGTACGCCGCTTCAGTGCAATGCCAAGCGGGTGCTGCGGGATATCAAGAATGTCGAGGAAGGGCTAGAACATTTGACAGGTGAGGATTGTCAAGATCGTCTCATGCGTTTTGCTCATGTACTGTAACCTTGCGCGGTTCATATTCCGGTGTAAAAGTAAAGCCGATGAGCAGCGGAAGCTGAAGTGAAGCTTTCAGACCTGCAGAACACGTGATCCCAGAAACGCATTGCCTAATCTCTGGTAAGCAACTGTGGTTAGGATCCAAACAGTCTCAGAAGATATTGTGCTGGTTTTCGGCCAACTCAACCCTTGCGAACCACAGAATCGTGTTCAGCTCGCACTTGGGGTTCATTGGGAACATGAGGAGCGCAGCTGAGACAGCGCCGATCGCGCGGGGACACAAAGTATAACAGAGAATCAATACATACGACGACTTCGCCATTGGACCATTCACAGAGGATGCACGTCAATCATAGCTATCTTTCGGTTGGTATGGCGATTGGACGTCACTTGTTCATCATTGTTACCGGGTCTTCGACACCAGCTGGAGGTCTGCGTGAAGGATCGTGGATGTAATGGAAACTGATCAGGACGATCTTCACGGGTCTTCATGTCAGGATAGGTTGCCATCCTCTACCGTTTCAAGGTTGCGGAATGCAATGGCCTTGGTTAGGGGTTCCTGGGTGCGCTGCGGAGGATTCGAATGCAGTGATGAACTTACAGAATGCACGCAACTCTGCGAGTGATGGAAATTGAAAAGAGACATTCTCGAATTAGCTCTGTTGATTGGATAGCGCACCACGCTCAAAGCTGCTGCCAGATAAGCAAAGATCAAATGCCAGCAGCGTTCATCGTGATAGAATTACATGGCTAGTGTATATTTCATGAATTTCTAAGACATTGCGTGAAACGGCCATCGCACAATTTCGATGAGAGCAGCCTACCTCCTATGGAGAAAATGGAACGCCCCAAATTTACGAGGCATTGTTTCCTCGTCCTTGTTGCAAAATGTGAAGTAGAGAAGCAAAAACATACAACAGGCGGGATTCCCAGATGGTCACCCACTCTAGTACTAGTCGCCCGGTTCAGTGCTTATGTATGGCAGAGCGGACGGGATGCCCAGTTTTCACTGACCTATGGTCGTATGTATCAGTCAAGCTCGAATTCAATATTATGAAGAAGATCCAAAATAATGAAGAAGGTCTGCGAACTCCCTAAGACGTCCATTCTCTTCCCCCTCATGCCTCGCGGTTTAGCTTCAAGGTCCGCACTGTTAGCCGTGCCGCTGAGCGGCCAGTGCGAGATTTGAACCCAGACCGCGAGCATGCCCACGATTGCCCCTTACGTCGAGAATCTTCCTACGTTGATGTGACGACAGTTCAGACGTCGTCGTTGCTTTGAGCTGTATTAGGACTTCGACACTTTCTGTTCGTTCCAACAGCATCGCGTATTCGAGTGGTGTCCCGAGATTCTCACAGCGGAAGTCGACATGAGCGCCACTGGTGACCAGAGCACGGATTATCGCTATGTTATTGCGCTCGACTGCAAGATGGAGCGCTGTCCCAAGGCCACCACACTGTGCATTGATGTAGTCATCGAGTGTCTTTGCATCATCTGTTGCGTGGATTTGTAGCTCACGTTGCACCAGACTCTCCATTTGGATGTCGACAAGGATGTGTAGTGCTGTCGCAGCGTGATTTCGCATTGTCCTGGCTCTTTCGAATCGAACAAAATTACCTCCTTAGGCTCGTATCTTGGGTACTGCATGAGCTCTAACCAGTGGGCGAAAGCGAAATTATTGCAGAATTCGGTCTGCGGGATCCCGTTACGATCAGCAATCTCTGCGTGGAGGAAGGCACCCTTATCGCGCATGTACGCCATCATTGGAGCCGGGTCTAGAGCATCGGAGTTGCTGGGCGCGCCCATTGAATGTAGGCTCGCCGATGCAAGGTGGTCCTTACTTATCGGCTTGTCGAGGTAGCGTTGACATGTTTGAGCAAGGCGGGCGTGGCTCGCAGTGACGACGTCGCTGCCTAATGATGGGTCAAGCTTGCGTAGGCCGTCATCAAGGAAGTATTCCCGCACAGACTCGTGGATAAATTCACAGGGCATGTAAGAGATCGACTCGTTGTCTGTTGTCCTCAGAAAGGCCTTTGAGCTAGTGAGGACAAAGTTGCGTAGCCACCTCTCGTCGAAGCTTGTCCAATCAGAAATCGCTGTCACTCCCTGTAGCGATCCTGTGCTGAGCTTGACCGCGAAATACAGATCAATGGCGCGCATCCGCCCTTGTGCAAAAAGGACCCATTGCACAATGGGTAGCAGACAGTCATTTGCATCGTCTTGATTAATGATGGTGTCAAACAAGTCGTGCAACGCTGGGGGAATGTCCAGAAGATGCTCGCGTAGCACATAGGGATCGACTCCACGGTCGGCGCTTTTTCTGAGTTGGGCGACGACCAGTATCACCCATAGAAACACACCCGAAGACCTCTCGATGATCTCAGAGATCAGCCCGCGATACTGACTGTATCTTGGTTCGTCAAGACGGCCAGCGCGGAGCCTGGATAGCGCGTATCTGCCGATGTCATCTTTGTGTTCTGATCGCCTGTCAAGTAGAATGGTCTCGCAGCGATCGGTTGTTATGTTCGGATATGGTCGGCTTGAGATGCACACTCTGGGGCTCTCAGAGAAGGCGTTATCTTCTGCAAGGTCCTCAAAGTACGTAAGCAGTTCGCGTACTTCGTCTTCGGCGCATTCGTCCAGTGCGTCAATGTATGACACAACTGGTCGAAATCCATTGGCTTGAAATAGTACTCCCTCACGGAATAGATCTTTGAGCAAAGCAAGAGGCCAACCATGCTCCTTGTAGTATTCCATCTCATTTCGACTTACCATGGCAGGCAGCCTCGGGTTGCAGATTGGTAAGCTGACCAGCTGATATAGAAGTGCCCGAAACATGCCCTCTACGGACTTTTCAAGGTCACTCCCTTTGGCGTTGAAGAAGTGAACAATTGCCATATGATACGACGACAGCAACTCTTTGCAACAGGCGTACCTCATGATCGTTGACTTGCCAGCTCCGGGAACGCCTTTGATCCACAAAATGCAATGGCGATCGTGTTTCCATGGCTCGCGCCATCTCTTGTACTCCTCTGTACTCTCCAGCCATGTGCAAGTCCCTGAAAACTCCTTGTTGATGTTCGCGCGACGAGAGTTCATCTGGGGGAATTCTAGCGCTGCTAGCAGAGCAGGTAAATCTTGGACTCGCTCGAAAGTTTCGTTACCTGGCGCTTGAGGCGTCGGCGTAGTTGGCGCGTAGTAGTTGTTTTGGTGTCCAACATACGAGTTGCCAGCATGAAACCGACTAGAGTCCTGTGCAGTGATTCCTGAAAACTGCTGAAGGCCAGTGCCACTCTGTGGAGGTCTCAACCATGGTGCATTGGCACGGTGAAAGACGCGATCTTGGAACTCCTCAAGCCCATCGTCGTCTCTTCTAGAGGCCAAGTCGTCAAGCAACAATATGCATTCCGTTTGCATGGCGACTCGGGTGCCCGAGGCGTCGGCACCGTAATCCTTGCATATCTCTCTCAGCCCGACAGTATCGAGGCCTTTGATGTACCCTTCCACCGCTGACCTTTGCTGCTCACTGATGAAGGGTTCCATAGATGCCATACTCCTCAGCTCTGCGCGTGTCCGTTGTGTGTCTCTCAAAATGAATTCCTCCCCGTCACGGCTTGTGGTCATCATACTCAACGACCCTCTTGCTTCCGATACGTGTCCATGCAGATCCTTGAGTTCAACTCTGCGGCATGGAGAAGTCGATATGTGGCTCCAGGATGGTCGTACGCGAGATGTTGCGTCTCGAGGAAGCTGCGATGAACCATCGCTGAGGGCTCATGTCAATCAGGCTGAGCAGGGCTGTGTTGGCAGCACGGCTCGGCTTCTTCGACCTGCATATGCATATCCAGCTTCGCGACCAATCCTGATGCTTGACACGCGAATGGCACCACCCAACTAAACAGACTTGAAATGTGAGCCCATGGCTGCGATAAACCCAATTCCATGCGCGCACACATCTCCGACGGTGTCGCGACTTGATACTAGAGAAAAATGGGGCCCTCGTAGAAATTTGCCTTGCGGCTTATTGGCTCTATGAGCTATACATAGGTCTTTACACAATATCTTTAAACATGGTCAACACTCAGCCCACTGCAATCTTGATGTCCTCGAACACACCCCTGAGCTGTCCCACCTCATCCTTTCAAACTGCCCTTCATATCTCCCTTCAATCCACCTTCACTACCCTTCGCAATACGGTATCCGAAGCTGATAGCAACCGCAACAACAAGCGCAAAGCAAAGTACAGAAGGGCCCCATTTGTCGTGATAGCTAACAGCCACACGTCTCTTGATCTTGTCGACACGCCAGAGGTAGATACCCATTGAGTAGAACAGCGCCAAGCACGCAACAAAAGTGAACGCCCATGCAGAAGCGAGAGAGACGGTGTCACCGAAGTTGAGCAGAGTGGCGGCGATAGAGCCAAGGATGATGGAGAATTCGAGCTGATGGAAAAGTCAGTGGATATATCTTATAGATTTGGAAAGGAATAAACTTACCCATGAGAGGAAGGTGCGCTCAGCTGCAAAAGACACCTTTGGTTCCACACGCACTGGCACGTGAATCTTCTTGCCTTTAGGCGCCTTGAAGCGCTTCTCGCTCACAGCGTTGGCATCGGGTACACCCATACCACCTTCTCTTCCAGGAATTTGTGTGGGTTTGGGAACTGGTTTCGCCGCGGACAGGGCGTCAAGAAGCTTGTCGCCAGCAGTGCTGACATAGCTCTGAGCCAGCTTCCAGCGGTAATGCCAGCCTCCAATGCGCCTGGCTTCTTCGAGGTCATCGTCTTCGTCGTCCGAGTCATAGAGCGGGTAGTCCTCGTCAGTCGCTGCAAGTGGACGGTGAGCCATGCGCTCCTCCTCGTCCATAATGTTGCCATTGCCGTTCGCTTGGTCCAAGTGGCGATCTTGTTCATGCTGCTCTAGCGCATCACGCGCGGCACGAAGGCGACGGGTGTTCTCGTCATCATCGTTGACAGCATGGCCATTCGTGACTTCAACGTCGAGTTCGTCCTCAGAATCATCATCATCCAGGGCAGCACTCGTGCTGGCATCAGTGCTGTGACCAGGACGCTCAATACCAAAGCGGTGAGTGACTGGCTTGCGGATGTCGACATCCATCTGAGGCATCCAGAAGGGCAACAGGTTGATGCGAGTTGGGAACATGGACGCTGTGCCGTGGATGAACTTCGAGAACTTGGGCACAGCCTCGACCAGGTGAGAAGCAGTAAGCTCACGAATCCAAGCTGGAGGATCCTGTCCAGCGGCAGTCTGGAGCTTGACCTCAAGCACACCATAGGGGAAGTGCTCAACGTCGCCCTTGGGAAGCTGGCTGAAAGGCCAGTCAACACCGATATCAGTGCGGCGCCAGTTGTCTCCGGAGCGTTTCTTTCCATCCAGGTTGTCCTCGCGCGTCATGGTGAGCTCTGTGTCGAGCGAGATACGCACACGTGCATCGCCAGGCAGCTGGAAAGCTGTACGGTTGTAGAACGAGCGGCAGACGGGTACCAGCTTGCGGTCAATCATGCGGAACTGAATTTCCTTGGCGAGCTGCTCAAGGTCATCAATCTCCTTCTTACTCTTTTTTCCTTCCCTGCGTGCCTTCTCAAAGACTTGTTCTGTAGTCATGTCTCCACGCAAGAAAGCATTGACGTTCTTCTCTTTCAGGGAGAAGCGAGCCTTGACAGACTTCTCGCCAGTCCAGTCTTCACGATGGGTTTTGCGCTCCAGGAAAATGGTGTCTGTTTCCATGCCACCATACCAACGGAGACGGTGGGCCTCAGCGCCCTCGGTCTTCTTCAAGCGGCCCTCGTACAGCTCCCATGTGTCCGTGTTGTCATAGTAGATGGACGAGATGGCCGAATCTTTCTTCTCAAACTCTTTGCTTGGGTTGAACACAAGAACGGGCAAGTGCTTCAGGATGATGAGCTTGAGCTCAGTAATGTTGTCCGGGTGCACCCAGTACTTCGTGGTCTGACGGATGAAGTTCTGCTGCTTGCCGCCTGCGCCAGAGTCACCAGTAACTGGGTTTCCGCGTGTCCTCACTTGGTCGTAGAGCTTCGAGAGGTTGATGACAGTGGCATCATAGTTGTCCTTGAAGAAAGGCCTTGCGCGCAGTCTCGCGGCGAACACGGGCTTCAGGTGCCAGTTGGTCTGCTTGTCGTGCTTCTTGATGATTTTCTGGAAGCCCGTGTAGTTCAGCTGCGTGAACTTGGCCAGGTCGTGTACGTCCGCAATGATGTCCGAAAGGTCTTCCTCCAGCAGCAGGTATTCATCCTCTGTAGGCGCATCCGGCCTCGCGCGTTCGTCGCGGTTGGCCGCCTCTGTCCTCGCAATTGCCTCGCCAACCTCCTTCTCGCTGGCCGTAATCCTGCGAACAATCTCCTGGCTCTTCACCTTCTGGAAGGTAAAGACCTTGTCCAGCTCCTGCTCCAGCTGGTTGACAAAGCGCTGCTCATCTTCCTCGTTCCATTCCTGCTTGGGCCGGCCGCCGCCCTGCTCGAGGCTCTTCTTAAGCTCGTCGTAGGAGATGTAGTAGTAGTACCAGTCTTTGATGAGGGAGCTGCGAAGCTGTTGGCCGAACCTGCACGTATAGTGTTAGCACAGCACATGTATGAGCTGCCATTGGGCCATTGAGCTGCGGGGCGTTGCGTACTTCATAGTGCCAATGCTGCTCCACTGAGGGAGTGTAGGAAAGGTCTGATTAGTATACAAGCACGCAAGGCAAGGTATGTACAAGAAACGAAGGAGGTCGCGGCGCGGTCGGTCTTCACAAGCAAATGTCTGCAGCAGGACCAAAGACTAAGCGAGCTTGAAGAAGTGCCTGTCTCGATGGTGGTGATGGCTGGGTCTGGCTACATCAATGCGCGTGCAAGTCCCCACCCATTGCTGTCCGCCATTGAACCAATCAAAGTTGGAGGTCGCGGCACGGGGACTCGAAACTATAAAGACTTGCTGGTGAACGGACAAGGATTGTTCACTCTTCTCCCAACAGCAATTATATCGCAATGCGTCGTCGCGGAAGATACGGCTTCACATCAATTTTGTGTGGGTTATGTCGTAATGTCTCATATTATGCTATGCTGTTCCTGCCCAGCTCTCTCTTCCCATCCAAGATTTCGTTCAGCGCCCATCCTATTACATGCCCCAATGCGCCTATTATCGTCCGTCGTTACATATACACTCTCTCCAGGAGCCAAAATCATCAAAACAGTAAATTCCAGTAGTCGTCCGTCAAGGAATGTCTTAAATCATATCATCACCACATCGTGCTGTGGTCCCAGCCACCAGTCACCATTTACTCTCGCAGTCCATCCAAGCTCGCATAGTCGCCATACAAGTATTCCATAGTCTGCCGTTCGTAGAGCTCTCGCAACTGGTCTTCCGATCGTTTCATCTGCAACAGCTGCTGGCTTGCCCGGATCTCTCGCAATGACGTCTCTGTGGGAGAGATCTTGCGCCGCAAAGTTGGTGGCGCGCTCGGCAGCGAATTCTTTGACGATGCCACCGAGCTTGTCGGCGAGCTCAACCCGCCATGAGAGCTCACAGGCGAGTGGCTTGGAGGCGATCGTGGAGGTGATGATACGCTCGGGTAGTTGTACGTGGAAATGCTCAATGATGGGATTTCCGGAGATATCTGGCTCTTTCTGGAGGAGTGGTTGTTTGTTGGCAGCCCATCGTAGCGTGCACTGTGTGTCTCTGTGTCTCGAAGCTCTTTCGGACTTGTCCGCAGTCTGAGAACTGGCAGGCGAAAGCGATCCATCTAGGCGATCTCCTTCACACTCGCGAAGTGGTGAATACTGTTGGGCTGGGAAAATGATTCAAAAAACTGAGACTCGCGATGTCGCAAAACGATATAGGACGGTGGTTTGACCAGCCATCTCGCGCGCGAAGTACCCAGAGACCACGGGATCTATATAATTTCCAATGGCTGGAAGGGCACCCACACCTTCTAGCGTTTTGGGTTCCGCGATGCAGTGCGTCAGCGCCATGTGGTATGATAATATTTTGTTCACAAGGCCGATGTAACTAGTACAAGATTCTGCCCTGAGGCCCGCGGCGCGGCTGACGATGACATGCAGACGTACCGGGGTACGGAAGTTGGTGGTTGGGTGGAGAGGTATCAGACAGGTACCCATAGCATACCACAAGATATCGCTTGCGAGACGAGTGACGTCGCAGGCTGGCGAAACTTGTTGTAGGGTAGACGAGATCGCTTTGGCGATAACAAATTCCAAGTCTTGGAGACCACTTCACGCCCTAGCACGCCCTGAAGAATATGCGCGCGTGCAGCCTTGTCGAGAGCATGCATGCAAGCAATATGTTGACGCGATCGGCGTGGCTGACACACGAGCCGTGAACAGGTGAGCCGTGGTGGGTTCAGCCACCGGTATATGGCAAGTTGCACGAAGATGGCTGGGTTGACGATCAAGGCGTTTCGATGTGGAGACAAACCTACACCGGAAGGTACCTCCTGGTTCACGTTCCGCAACAGCATCATGGTTGTTGAAGATCAATCTCGACAATCCGATGTTGAATTGTTACGGCGGTATTGAATCGCAAAGTGCCGGACAATGCCAAACCTCCGATGACTACGCAGTTACAGTACTTTCCTTTCCTGGGAGTGCTGACCACCCGTTCTGCCGGATGTCTCGCAGCTGATGGAGGGAAGACTGCAGGAGACATCTGCACGCGACCATTGTTCTGCTTCTTTTGCAGCTCAGCTCTCGCGAAGGTGAGATGAGTGGCGCCAGCTTCACCGCATGCGCCACCCAGCCAATATCTTTCTATGAAGCTTCAGTGAGGCATCTTCAAGTTGGGGAGCCGACGACATTTTACTGGCTTGGCAAGAAGGTCCAGATCGTCGAAGTCGGCGATATGCGTCTTGAAGATATTCAGAAGCGACTTCGTGTGTACCCTGGTGTCTTTTCACGTAGATGCGCGCTGCCCGGCCAAGGTTTTGTGTTCGAGGCGATATGCTTGTTGGTCGTGTAGCTTCCTACGGCGAGGATTCGACGAAGGCAATCGAACGTGAAAATCAGCGTTGCTTGAACGGCCATCAGCGTTGATGGACCTAATGCGTATAGTTGCAAGTACGGAGAGAGTAACGGCTAGAGTTGCACTACACTACTCATATGTCAATGCTTACACGGCATAAGTCAGCAGGCACGTTTGGCATCACAGCTTGAGGCAGGAAGCCTGGCATCTTTAAGGTTTGGTTCAGCCTCTCCAGGGCTGTCGGACCAGCCGAATGCAACGTGTATGTCTCGAGACCCTAGCGAAAACATAGTGGACTCCAATTCTTCGTTCGAATGAAAACATTCGATTTTTGTGGTCGAGTTTTTGTTTGAACCGTAACACTAAAACCCTAACCCTGTTGAGCACGCCGAATCACGTGCACCCGAGTGCAGTGCAGTCTTGATGTTCATGTTGATTTTCATGTTCCTACACCTCATTCTTCGTATACGTGTGTTCACGGTTTTCAGATGGAGTACATGTAGTGTCTATGCAAATATGAACAGCAAAGTGCACACGAGAAGCATAGAACCCGTTCGAGAGCAGTGCACCCGTTCAATGGCAATGCATCTTCATGTGTTGTGTAGAAGAAATTAGCTTACATCAACGAGCACAAACACAAGCACACGAATTCTGTTAGTCAGCTACATCCATTTAAGCCTCGACGTCTTGCTCAGGAAGATACCGATGGCCAGAGGCAGTAGTGTGCGTAGTGCATTACTCGAAAAGCGAGAAATTCGCTTACACACGTGGCAACCCTGTCCAGCCATTGCGGCGGTGTATAGAAGCCATGAACACAAGCACGCATGTACCGGCGAAGTAGCACCATTTCAGCTAGGTCTGCCTGACATCTGCGTCGAAAGTGTTGTTGTGCCCGACAGAAATGAATCCTTCGCCCTGAGGCTACGAGTCAGGAATCGCTAAGGTCTTAGACTCATGCAGTCGTGCAGACGAGGATTCGCGGTCATAAATCTAGATGTCACGGACCACAAGGTACTTCCATACCTTCGTACACATTTGAAAATGCCTACCAAATGTTGATAGCATGAAGAATATTCATCAGTCATCCACGGAGTTGACTCATGGGAGATTGATACGTCTTCGAGAACCACGCTCGAGATATGAAGTACTGCTATTACTCTACATACAGTTGGCGCTCGATATTACTGTTTCTGGAGCTAGCCCAAGTAAAATCAACGGAACCTTATAATTAGCAGTCTAGAGCGTGGACCTCGGCCCTTTCTCGCCTTGCTCATGCTGGGAGATGCAGGACTTAGGAGGTGTTAGCCTGTGCTACTGCTTGCTTTGTTACTTGCGCGTTCAATGACCATGCAATGCGATACCAGGACTACCTAGTCACACAGTCTCGAGCCATGTCTCACTTGAACAGGACAAGTTTGCACAATCTTGAGCAATGCCTTCAAAGGACGCGACAAGTGCACACGCCGTCAAAATAACCTGGTTAGTTGACACAAGGCGGGTTAGAGACCTCGTGCCTCGTTCAGCTCTACTCCACCTCTCCACCCAACTCTCCGCCTCTTCATCAATTGTGGAGAATGTCTAAACGAACAGGCATCTATAGCTGCTTGGCTCGAGAAGGTAGGGCCTCTATTGCCTTGATAACCTGCGGTGGCCATGGGTATTAGTTCCCTCCCTCCTGCTTTCCTTCAGCCAGCCGATTCTCATATTCTCCAACCTTTACGCAAAATCATAACAATGGCAACATCAGATCCCCTCGCGAGCCTTGAGGGCGATATGCTCGATGTCGCTCCTGGCGTTGAAGTGGTGAATGGCGACATCAAGGCCACAAGTCATGTTGAACGACTGCCTAATGTTGCAGAGACATGCACGCCAGAGCTCAAAGCAAACGGAAACGGGCACAAAGTACAGGAATGCGATGTCCTCGTTGTCGGCGCAGGTTTCTCCGGCGTAACAGCAATCCATCGATTCCGCAAGCTTGGACTAAGCGTGAAGTGTTTCGAAAAAGGCGAAGACTTCGGAGGCACCTGGTTCTGGAACAGTTACCCGGGCGCCCGTGTCGACAGCGAAGTGCCATTCTACCAGCTAAATATTCCTGAAGTCTATAACACTTGGAACTTCTCGCAGCGATTCCCCGGCCATGAGGAGCTGAAGCAGTACTTCGCCCACGCTGACAAGGTTCTGGATCTTCGCAAGGATGTCACCTTCAGTGCTCAAGTCGTGGACTGTTCCTGGGACGAGCCTACTGGTCGATGGACTGTCAAAACTGCAGATGGCCACGTTGCGAACTCCAAGTACCTGTTCTTGGGTACCGGAGCGCTGCACCGCAAGTACACGCCCGATTTCCCAGGCGTACAGGACTTTAAAGGACAGCTAGTGCACAGTGCTTTCTATCCTCAGGACCTCGACTGTACAGGCAAGAAAATTGCCGTCATCGGTGCAGGATCAACGGGCGTACAGATCCAACAAGAGCTCGGCAAAGTAGCTAGCCAGATGACTGTCTTTATTAGGCGACCAAGTTACTGCCTGCCAATGGGACAGCGCGTCATGACTGAGGACGAACAGCTATCCTGGCAGAGCTATTACCCTACCTTGTTCGCAAGCGCACGCAAATCTCTCTTCGGTCTCCCAGCTGCAGGCGTCGACAAGTCTGCAACCGACGTCACAGAAGAAGATCGTCTGAAGCTCTGGAACATGCTGTGGTCCCGAGGTGCATTCAGTCTGCTTTTGCTGGGTTACAATGATCTTCTTTTTAACCCCGTGTCGAACCGCTTGGTCTATGAGTACTGGGCGAGGAAGACCAGGCAGAAGTTGACGGACCCCAAGAAGCAAGCAATTATGGTCCCAGAGGTTCCACCTTACCACTTTGGCACGAAGAGAACGCCGCTGGAGAATGGCTACTACGATGTCTTGAACCAAGACCATGTAAGCATTGTGGATTTGAACGCGAACCCAGTCAAGGCTTTTGAGGAGACTGGTGTGCGAACGAGCGACGGAGAACTCAGAGAGTTCGACGTTGTCATCTTGGCAACAGGATTCGACAGCTTCACAGGCTCGCTAACCAACATGGGTTTGAAGTCCAAGGATGGAAAGGACCTGCAAGAGTTGTGGAAGGATGGTATTTTCACCTATCTCGGACTGACAATTTCTGGGTTCCCGAACTGCTTCATGTGAGTACTCTCATGCCCACGTCCAGTGAGAGCTTTAGCTAACGTTTGCAGGTCGTACTCCCCGCAATCTCCTGGTGCATTCTCGAACGGCACGACCACCATCGAAGCCCAAGTCGAGACTGTCGCCGATATGATCTCCGAGCTCGAAAAGCAGGGAGCCAAATCCATTGAAGCGACACGTGAAGCAGAAATTGCATGGAAGCAGGGAATCGAGGCTGTCGCCAACATGACACTGCTACCACAGACAAGCTCCTGGTGGAATGGTGGCAACGTTGCCGGGAAGAAGGCAGAGCCAATTGCTTAGTAAGTGCCACACTGGAATTTTTGCGGGCATTCAACACTTTACTAATTCTCATCGCAGTGTCGCTGGAATCGATAACTACGAGAAACAGTGCAGAGATACTATCGATGGTTGGAAAGGATTCGTGGTGGCCTAGTATCTCCGAAAGCACCGTGCAAATACCATCAATCCCGTATTATCATGGTTGGCGAGTGCCTTTAAGCGTTTGGTAACAAAGCGCGGCTGTGGAATGCTCCATGTTCTTGGTCATGTTCTTACACCAATATTTCTGACCAATCTTGGGGGTGCGCCTTCACCGGGTCCTTCTAGACGTCCAGACGCAGGCAGCGTTATCTGCTCCTAAGTCACCAGAATTGTCAAACCAACTACACCACCACTATATCAAGACAACAACATCATCAGCTGATCTGACTCGAGATAGGATAACACAGTTTGATAGAGAGATAAAGACTTCGATAAGGTTCACTTAAGGATGCTTCAGGCGTTTTAGTCCAGAGGCCGCAGAGGGCAGGATATCCCACCTGAGCCTGTTATATTTCATCGATGCGCTTCCAACCACTCTCAGTCAGGCGGTTCTGTACAATCGGGGGTTTGCCTCCTCTCCTAAGCGTCATTACTTCGACGGCAGGTTGATCAGAGACCCGACACTCTGATCATGTTTTCAAGGAAGTTGCTGGTCTTGTTGGAGGATTCTGTCATTGGCTTGTGCTTTGCGCACATGGTACAACACCACTATTCATACATATCAACCAGAGGATACCTTCATGCCTGGCAGTGCTTGTAGCGATAATACGGCGTCACAAAATGCATGCTGAGACACGACTGTGTGAGGATGCAGAGAAGCGCTTTCGCGTATTTTTGGGTATTGAATGTAAACCCAACCCTAACCCGACCACCGGCAGGTATGTGAACATGGACATGATCTGGCCACATATGTAGATGTACAGATCTGATCGCTATAATGGCATGCCGCCAACGATCAACCGTAAGGTGTAGCCGTCATTATCGACCTGCTGCGGTTGTAGGTACGTGTTAGTACTTGTTGTTGGAAGTCTGGTTGAGTTGCGCTTTTGTCTCGGCGATCAAAAAAGCAAAATGTGCATGTATTTAACTCTTTCACACACACAATTCCTGCGCATGATCTTTAGCATAGCTTTGATCGTTTCGTTGACCGTAATTCGATAGCTATGCTCGAATTACCAGGCGTGGTCTCTGATCCAAGTCACTCTACCATTGAGATGACACTAGAGCTTGACCCTTTTTTCCCAGTGGCTCGTATACCTGCTGATACTAGCAGTATCGAATCTTGGAACGATTGTGCTTACCACTAAGATCGCTGTACATAAACTCACTGTATATCAGTACTCACCGCAGGTCAGTTTGACTCAGTGTCCAGTACTAACGGCCTTGAAACTCGGGAGTGTAATGGAGTCCTACGGTGTCTTCTCCCGCTGGCTCTGGTATCATTGACCATCGCGAAAGAAACCTCAACGTCACAAGTAGGTTCCTCGTAGCTTTTCGACATGAACCATCTAACCCAGAAGCTTTCCAACATCAACGACCGTCTAGAAAAACCCTACACCTCATGACATCAGCACTCTAACTCTACCCAAACCTCCCAGTCAGATCCACAGAGTAGTCCCCAAAGAACACACAAACCACAAACCTACGCCGCAAATTAATGCCGTGCCGGACTTCTGGCGCCCACTCGTCAGTGGCGGCAGGATCCCTAACCTGTACGAGTCGAAAACGAACAGCAAATCGGATAAAGTGTAAAAGTCCCTCACTGAAAACCGCAGATCAAACCGTCTAGACCTGCGTGCTTGTGCGCGTAGCGTGTGCGGTCGTCGGGTGTTATTCCCCACAGGTCATTAATGCGAAACGAGCCTAAGATCAGAAACGATCACGCTAGCGCTTCGGGAGATCCCCTCGACGACGGAGAGGGACGACGTGCGGTGTTGTTACAGAGGTTGGGAGCAGGGATTTTGCTTGTGGTTGTGGATGCCGTTGTAGGCAATTGCATGTAAGAAAGGTGTTGGAGAGTGGGATGGATGGGATCCTATTGGTTTGATTGTGGTTGCCTTCCAACTCCGTGGTTGTTGTCTGCTATTATTGATCGAACAGGGAACGAATGCAATTGATCGTTGCTACGGATTGCCGTGCAGGAGTCTGATTCCTTGAGAAGTTGAAGATGATTGGACGTGTCTCTGACCATTCGGGGATTTTCTACAAGCATGCAGAGGTGCATAATCCTGGAATTGTGGGCATTCGAAATGCTTGCGTGCAGATCCTGATTGGGTGATCGGCGTGTACTTTGCGCGTGCTGGTTGATGGTCGACAAGGGCCTGATACATGGTGTATCCTGGCTATTTACTAAGTTGTTTGACGCTCTTTGCGAGCTCACTGGAGCGATTCCCATGCGCGCTTGCAGGACGCGTAAAGCTGAGTTCAGATGTGGGAAGTGTATGCCATGCGCTGGCACGCACAATTCGCAGGCCAGGGTGGCCTTGTGTGCTTTTACCTTCGCGATTGATTGAATGGATCTAAGGTCTTCAATCATCACACTTTCGTGTTTGATCGTTTAGTGATGGAATGGGGTCATCGACACATAGTGTGGCATTCAGGAGCCGAAGCAACACGGTGCGACAGGAAGATGGAACACAAGGGTCCCGCTCCGTGAAGAGAACCTTATGAACATCGGTGTTCGCGACATGGAGTTGCTGGCGGTCTCTGCTCAAAATAGGCACGTTCAGAGCACCAATGCAGGCTGTCCGCTCGGCTGGTAGTGGAAACACTTGCTGGAATCACACGATGTAACTGGACACAACCGCGAGGCCCGCGTCCAAGCCGATGTTGATTCATCGTAGCCTGTGCGAACCAGATATCGTAGCAGGTGATGTGTGGCAAGTCGTGTAGCCACACGTGGTACTGTGTAAGGGTCATCGCAGACTCATGTCACAAACTAACATCGCAACGAAGACCGCGTGGTCGTTCTACTGTTCGTAACGTAGTCAGCAGTCAGAAGCCAGGTGGAAGAACTATGCTGCCACGTTCAGCAGACCCCGTCGGATTTCATCGCGAACTCTGAAGCCGTAGCATCATCGGCACAAACTGTATGCTTCCGGCGCTTTTCGCGGCAAAAGTCCTCGTTGTTTCAGCCGGCTGTAACAAGCTAGAGTACTGAGCTGAGAGTCGCGCGGCGTGTTCAACAGGGCCGATCTCGAGGAAGAAGGATCTAGCCAGACACGGGACGCATGAACGTCCCGTGTTTGAAGGGCAGGACGATTATTGATGCCGCTCTCAAAAGCTCATCTTGTGGTAAATGCACGTATTTGCCGGATTGTCGCTCTTCACGATATGTTGTTTGCAATGTGTTGCGTCTCAGCCCTGCGCTGAAGACGGTCGGCAACGAGAGCCGCAGATCTCTCTCGCTCTGCACGGCCATTGTACTTTCCAGCACACGTGCACAAGAATCGCCGAACTTTAATGTTGCGATATGGTGATGACAGCGAAGGTTCGATGTCGGCGAGTCGGGGACGACCTGGCGTGAGCGTCTTGACGGACTAATGTGAGTTCAAGGTTTAGGCGAGGCAGACTCCTGAGTAACACCTCGGGTGCCTGATAACGTTCGAATATCAATAATGCATTTTGATCCGAGAAGCCGTTGCGCCGTGAGAATCGAGAAGATAGGGGTGGAGAGGAATGCCGTCCATGGCTCAAGTGCGCATGCAGCAGTTAGTAGACGTGATGGAGACTGTAAGTAGGCAATCCTCCGAACGGCACGAAGTCCATTTTTCCGAGAAAGGACGTTAAAGATAGCTCACAGGGCATGGGCCCACAACGAGGAGGATCTTACCGGGTGATTGGCTTGGCAACGGGTGTGATCAACGTTGGCCAGAGTGGAAGCAAGATGGTGAAGACGTGATCGTTGTCGCGACGTAGTGTTTGCCGTGATGCGCATCGCGGGTTTTTCTTTGACGTGTTTCAGGTTACACGACGATCATACAGGCACACACAGAGTGGCTCAAAAACTTGCAGGGATGACAGCTGCAGGAACCATCTCTAGCGCTCACGACTGTGCGTGATTGGCTGCGCATGCATCTTTGCGACAGCGATATACAAGTCGCATCTCGTACTGGCGGTATGCAGGCGGCGAAGCGACTGTGTAATCGATAGTCTGGATCGCACATAGAGCAGGCGCGAGTCGTGCAGCATTTGTTTACGCTGCTGGGAAATTACAGCGTTGGCTTAGACCTGAGTCTTGACGAGAAGGGCGGCCTCACGCGCAGACTAAAGACAACGCCGCGGTGGGACAAGCGTCTGTCTGACCAGCCACACGCGGTCGGATTCGCGCAGGCGTGCAGACGTGCAGACATCGCTATCGCCATGCATGCCCGAAAGGGGCGGAAAGGGAGAGACGTTTGTCACGCATACGTGCGTTCGCTTAGGAAAAAATGACACGATCTAGGTTGTGAAGAAGAGCGAAGCAGGCGGCCTGAGAAACGGCCATCGAAGCCCGGAAGACTTGGTGATTGACAAACAGGTTGCTTGTTCGGTGCGAATAGCCTGCGGTCATGTAGGGCATGTACTGCTGGACTGGCAGTACTTCTGCTGATCTCGCATTGAGTTCTTCTCTGGAGACACCTTCGGAGACCGGGTGGCCGCGCGACTCCGATCACGACCCTTGACGTCAAAATCTGATACAGCGACATGGGCTAATCATGGACACATGCACGCATGGACGATGCGGTATGGCTAGGCTGCTGCTGCTGCAGCGTCGCAGATCACACACACACGGCCACGTTCCCCGGGCATCGTGGCATCAATGCATGCTGGCCGGACGGGAGAGTTGCAGAGCAGAACAGGGACAGGGCGAGCAGGGCAAAGACAGGCGAGGACGGGATGGTTTGGACGTTGGACCATGACTCTTGCAACCCTGTGCAGATTGCGCTGACGGAGGATGCTATTCCCAGGGCGGTGGAAGTTTGTGTGCGCGCGCGCAAACGGCGTGAGCAGGAGTGCTAGCCAACGACGAATATGGCAGATATTACATTGCGGTGGAGCCACGGCCGGCGGCTAAGGCGCTGCTGCTGGTCACTGGCGTGTTGGTTGGTGGTCACTATGGTCTAGGGCGCGTGCAGGCAGGCAGACGGACAGCGACAGGCAGTGCGAGACGCGCTCAGCAGACGATGCAGCATGCAGATGTCACGTGGAGCGGGCCATGGCATGGGTGTCGGCGCTTACCACTATACAGTCAGGAAATGGCTACATAGACAGCGTGCAATATATGGTAGCGCGCGGGAGGGCGAAGCTGCACAGGCACGACAGGCTGGCGGTATAGCTGGGCGTCGAGAGACAGCCGGTGGAGCGAGTTCGCGCCTCATCATCGCCGAAAGCTTGGCTGGCCCCTCCCGCACGCACGGGGCTCGATGAAACGAAGGGTGATGAAACAGCAGCAGCAGAAGCGCCTTTACCTAGCCCGCCGTCGCCCGCCCCCGTGTCGTCTCATC